>Ga0209036_1000072_pt1 | contig 36045 bp, 35 predicted proteins | sample MarorgKNORR_S2LV_3_FD_188222 | JGI IMG/M metagenome (GOLD analysis project Ga0209036, IMG submission 188222) | Marine microbial communities from the Southern Atlantic Ocean, analyzing organic carbon cycling - DCM_A/KNORR_S2/LV (SPAdes) (version 2) | ecosystem: Environmental > Aquatic > Marine >... | reverse complement strand
TGTAAAGAAGGCTGCTGCAAAAAAACCAGCTGTAAAGAAGGCTGCTGCAAAAAAACCAGCTGTAAAGAAGGCTGCTGCAAAAAAACCAGCTGTAAAGAATACTGCTGAAAAAAAACCAATTGAGGTTGTTGATACAACAAAACCAACTGAAATATCAAATGATGGTTTTAATTGGACAGAATTCGAGGAGGGTATTCAAACAATTAGTAAAAAACAAATTGATGAATTTGAAAAACTTATTAATGAAAATTTTGTTGACACTTATACTGAAAGTGTAATTGTTGGTAAGGTTGTAAACATAACTGAAAGAGAAGCGATTATTGATATTAATGCGAAATCAGAAGGTGTAATTTCATTAAATGAATTTAGGTATAATCCAGACCTTAAAATTGGAGATTCTGTTGAAGTCATAGTTGATATTCAAGAAGATAAAACTGGACAGCTAATATTATCACACAGAAAAGCCAGAACTATAAAAGCATGGGAAAGAGTAATAGAAGCTCATGATAAAGAGACAGTAGTTACAGGCTTTGTTAAATGTAGAACCAAAGGTGGGATGATTGTTGATGTTTTTGGTTTAGAGGCTTTTCTACCTGGATCTCAGATTGATGTTAAACCAATCAGAGATTATGATCAATATGTTAATAAAAACATGGAGTTTAGAATTGTTAAGATAAACCATGAATTCAAAAATGTTGTTGTATCTCACAAAGCTTTAATTGAAGCTGATATTGAAGAACAGAAAAAAGAAATTATATCTCAACTTAAAAAAGGTCAAGTTTTAGAAGGAATTGTTAAAAATATTACTACGTATGGTGTTTTTGTTGATTTAGGTGGTGTTGATGGATTAATTCATATTACAGATCTTTCATGGAATAGAATAAATCACCCAACTGAGATTTTGGAATTAGATCAGAAGCTAAATGTAGTTATATTAGATTTTGATGATGATAAATCTAGAATCCAGCTTGGAGTTAAACAACTAAGTAAACATCCATGGGAAAATTTAGATAGTGAATTAAAAGAAGGAGATAAAGTTAAAGGAAAAGTGTCTGTTCTTGCTGATTATGGAGCTTTTATTGAAATAGCGGAAGGAGTTGAAGGTTTAGTCCATGTCTCTGAAATGTCTTGGTCAACACATTTAAGATCTGCACAAGACTTTGTAAAAGTTGGAGATGAAGTTGAAGTTGTTATTTTAACACTTGATAGAGAAGAAAGAAAGATGTCTTTAGGAATAAAGCAACTAACAAATGATCCATGGACTGATATAACAAATAAATATCCGATAGATTCCAAACATACTGGTAAGATTAGAAACTTTACAAATTTTGGAGTTTTTGTTGAATTAGAAGAGGGAATTGATGGTTTAATTTATATATCAGATCTCTCATGGACTAAAAAAATAAAGCACCCATCTGAGCTGTTCAATATTGGGGATAAAATAGAGGTTATTGTTCTTGAACTAGATGTCAATGAAAGAAAACTAAGTTTAGGGCATAAACAAACTAAGAAGAACCCATGGGACGGTTATTCCAAAAAATACCCTATTGACTCTGTTCATAAATTTTCATTAGAATCAATTTCCGAAAGAGGAGGTTCTATTTTTTTAAATGAAGAATTAAGTGCTTTTGTTCCAAAAAAACATACCATTAAAGAAGATGGTAGTTCTTTAAAAAGTGGAGAAGAGGCTGAATTTAAGGTTATTGAGTTTAATAGTGATTTCAAAAGAATTGTGATGTCACATTCAGCAACTTTCAAAAATGAAATAAAAGAACCTAAGAAAAAGACTAAATCTATAACTAAAAAAGAAACTGTTGATAAGTCAACTCTTGGTGATATTGAAGCATTGGCTGATTTGAAGAAAAAAATGGATAAGGAAGAGGATAAATAATATTTATCCTTTTTCAATTCTTTTACATATCCAACTTCCAACTTCTTCTGTTGAATAAAACTTATCATTACCAGAAAGATCACCAGTGACAATTTTTTTGGTAATTGAATCAGAAACGACTTGTTTTATTAATTCTGATTCTTCAATCAGCCCAAAACTTCCTTCAAACATCATTGATGCTGATAAAATAGTTGCTAATGGATTTGCAATGTTTTTACCTTTTGCTTGTGGATAGGACCCGTGAATTGGTTCATATATTGAAGTTTTTAAACCAACTGAAGCTGATGGCATTAAACCCATAGATCCTGATATGACTGATGCCTCATCAGTTAAAATATCACCAAATAAATTTCCAGTAATCAAAACATCGTAAGAACTAGGGTTCTGTATTAACCTCATTGCTACAGCATCAACAAATTCATAACTTACCTTAACATCTGGATATTCCTTTTCCATTGATTGCACAGTCTCTCTCCACAACCTTGAACTTTCTAAAACATTAGCTTTGTCAATACAGCAAAGTTTTTTAGATCTTTTTAAAGATAATTCAAAACCTATTTTTGCAAGTCTTATAATTTCTTCCTTACTATATTCACAGGTGTCGAAAGCAAAATTATTATTATCTTTTCTTCCTCTTTTTCCAAAATATATTCCTCCAGTTAACTCCCTAACAAAAACTAAATCTGTTCCTTCAATAATACTTCTCTTTATTGGAGATTTGTCCATTAGCGAATCAAATGTATAAGTTGGTCTTATATTAGCATATAAACCTAGTTTTTTTCTCATTCTTAGTAACCCCTCCTCAGGTCTAACTTTAGCTGAAGGATCATTATCAAATTTTGGATCACCCACTGCACCAAATAATACTGCATCAGAATTTAAACAGATATCATGAGTTTCAATTGGATATGGATCACCAGTTTTATCTATTGCAGCGGCGCCAACAAGACCTTCTTTCCAACTGATTTTGTGATTAAATTTTTTAGCAATTGATTCAGAGACTTTTACTGCCTCCCTAATAACTTCAGGTCCGATTCCATCACCAGCCAATAATGCAATTTTTAAATTCATTTTTAATTAATAATATTTAACATTTTTTCTGTTGCTTTAATTGCAGAGACAGTTTGATCAGAATCTAATCCTCTAGTTATAAATTCTTTATTAGAATTTTTCCAAGTAATAAAAGTTTCACAAAGAGCATCCGAATTGCTACCCGGTGGTATTGATACAGAGTAATTAATTAACTCAGGAAGAAAGTGACCATTTTTTTTGTATAGTTTTTTGATAGCATTCATAAAGGCATCAAATTGACCATCTCCACGTCCATTTTCAGAATAAATCTTTCCTTCAATTTCAATTTCAATATCTGCTGATGGTTTTTTATTTTTTTTATGTTGAAGAAAATATGATTTGACCTTAATTTTTTCATGAATACTGGTTCTGTTTAAAACATCAGAAATTATATAAGGTAAATCCTCTGCAGTAACTCTCTCTTTTTTATCACCAAGCTCAATTATTTTTTTTGTTACTTTTTGTAAGTTTTCTTTTGAAAGCTTAAGTCCAAGTTCATCAATATTTTTCTGGATATTTGCTTTTCCAGATGTTTTACCTAATGCATATTTTCTTTTTCTTCCAAATCTTTCAGGCAGTAAATCATTATGGTAAAGATTTTTTTTACTATCACCATCCGCGTGAATACCAGCAGTTTGTGTAAAAACATTTTCACCAACAACAGGTTTGTTTGGCGGAATTCTAAAACCACTAAATGTTGAAACTAATTTACTTACTCTAAATAAAGCTTCTTCATCAACATTGATCTCATGATTTGGCAAAAAATCTTTAATAGCAGCTACTATACTTGCCATTGGAGTATTACCAGCTCTTTCACCCATACCATTTATAGTAGTATGAATTCCATGGCATCCAGCTTTTAAACCTTCCAAAGCATTTGCAACACTTAAATCATAATCATTATGAGCATGAAAATCAAAGTGAATTTCAGGATATTTAGTAATGACTTCATTTATAAAATCATATGATTCACTTGGGTTTAAAATACCTAGAGTATCTGGAAGAAGAATTCTTTTAACAGATTGGTTGCTTAAGAAATCTAAAAAATCAAAGACATAATTTTTTGAATTTTTCATCCCATTACTCCAATCTTCCAAATAAACATTGGTATCGACATCAATTTCTTTTGCTTTCAAAAGTATTTTTTGTATATCTTCAAAATGTTGTTTGGGAGTTTTTTTTAATTGGTATTTTAAATGATTTAAAGAACCTTTTGTAAGAAGATTTTGAACTTTTGCTCCAGCTCTTTCAATCCAATCTATTGAAATACCACTATCAATAAAGGTTAAAATTTCAACTTTTTTTTCCAAATTATTTGATCTTGCCCATTCAATTATACTTTTTACAGCTTGAAATTCTCCTTCTGATACTCTTGCAGATGCAACTTCAATCCTATCAACTTTGAGCTCTTGTATTAAAAGTTTAGAAATTGTTAGTTTTTCATGTTTAGAAAAAGACATTCCAGATGTTTGTTCTCCATCTCTGAGAGTTGTGTCCATTATTTCAATTTTCTTCTTCATTTTATAATGGAGTTTGATTTGAAAATTCTTTAATTGATTTTTTTAAATTTAATAAGTAATCTATATCATCATATCCATTTAATAAATTATTTTTTTTGTATTCATTAATCTCAAAATTTTCTTCAAAATTTGTTTTTTCAATTTTAATAGTTTGTTGCTCTAAATCTACATTAATTAATGTTTTTGGGTTTTTATAAATTTCTTTAAAAATTATATCTAAAAATTTAGCGGAAACTTGAACTGGAAGAACTCCAATATTTAAACAGTTATTTTTAAAAATATCTGCAAAAAAACTAGATATAACACATCTAAATCCATAGTCATAGATTGCCCAGGCTGCATGTTCTCTTGAGGATCCTGACCCAAAATTTTTACCTCCAACTAAAATTCTTCCGGAGTACTTCTTATCATTCAATACAAAGTTTTTCTTTAATTCATTATTGGGCTTATATTTCCAATCACGAAATAAATTATCACCAAAGCCAACCCTTTCTGTTGCTTTAAGAAATCTTGCTGGAATTATTTGATCAGTATCAATATTTTCAATCGCTAATGGAACTGCTGTACTTTTTAATATTTTAAACTTATCGTATCCCATAAAATTATAGTTTCCTTGGATCAGTTATTTTTCCTGTAATTGCTGCTGCTGCTGCAACTATAGGACTTGCTAATAAAGTTCTTGATCCAGGACCTTGTCTTCCTTCAAAGTTTCTATTTGACGTGCTTACAGCATATTTTCCAGTTGGTATTTTATCATCATTCATCGCAAGGCAAGCTGAACAACCAGGCTCCCTCAATTCAAAACCAGAATCTTTTAAGATGTCTAGAAGACCTTCTTCTTTAATTGCTTTTTCTACTTTATGAGAACCTGGAACAAGCCATGCAGTTACATTAGGGGCTTTTTTTCTACCCTTTACTATTTTTGTAAAAGCTCTAAAATCTTCAATTCTACCATTAGTGCAACTACCTAAAAAAACAAAATCAATATTTTTTCCTATTATTTTATCACCTTCATTGTAGTTCATATATTCAAGGGATTTCAAAAAAGTTTTTTTACTACCATCTTGATCATCTGAGTTTGGAATTCCTTCATTGATAGAAATTCCCATTCCAGGATTTGTTCCATATGTTATCATTGGTTCAATTAATGAGCCATTGAAAGATATTTCTTTATCAAATAACGCATCATGATCTGTATACAATGTTTTCCAATAGTCCATTGCTCTAAGCCAATCATCATCTTTTGGTGTAAACTCTCTTCCTTTAATATATTCGAAGGTTTTTTTATCAGGAGCAATCATGCCTCCTCGTGCACCCATTTCAATACTTAAATTACAAACAGTCATTCTTCCTTCCATGCTCATATTAGAGAATACTTCTCCAGAATATTCAACAAAATATCCAGTTGCACCAGATGTTGATAATTTTGAAATTATAAATAATGCTACATCTTTTGGAGTCACAGAGTTACTTAACTTACCATTAACTGTAATTCGCATTTTTTTAGGTTTTGGTTGCATAATACATTGAGTCGACAAAACCATTTCAACTTCAGATGTTCCAATTCCAAAAGCAATTGCACCAAACGCACCATGTGTTGAAGTATGAGAATCACCACAAACTATAGTTGCACCAGGGAGCGTGATTCCATGTTCCGGTCCAATTACATGAACAATACCATTTTTTTCATGTCCAAGACCCCAATATGAAATTTTGTGTTGTTTTGCATTTTCTTCAAGTGCTTCTAATTGCTTTTTGGAAAGCAAATCCTTTACAGGCATGTGTTGATTTCTTGTTGGTGTATTGTGATCAGCAGTTGCAAAAGTTTTTTCTGGGTATAAGACTTTAATTTTTCTTGCTTTAAGACCTAAAAAGGCTACAGGACTAGTTACTTCATGAACCATATGTCTGTCTATAAATAAAACATCAGGTCCATTATCAATTTTCTTAATCACATGAGAATCCCATACCTTATCAAATAACGTCTGTCCCATTTTTAAATTTTAGATAATTTAATAATATTTGGCAAATCTGAATCAGTAACTTCTTTGTTTTTATCAGCAAATATTAGAAACTGATCATAAACTTTATCTAATTGAATTTTTGATAAATTAATACCAATTCCTTTAGCCCTGTATGCAAGGGCAGCTCTACCACTTCGCGCAGTTAAAACAATTGAAGATTTATTGACTCCTACATCTCTAGGGTCAATAATTTCATATGTTTCACGTTTTTTAATAACACCGTCCTGATGAATTCCAGAACTGTGTGCAAATGCATTTTCTCCGACAATTGCTTTATTAGGTTGAACAACCATGCCCATTAATTCAGAAACCATTTTGCTAGTTTCAAGTAACAACTTACTATTTATGTTAGTATTTAAGTCTAATTCATTATGTTGTTTTAATACCATAACAACCTCCTCAAGTGACGTATTACCAGCTCTTTCTCCAATTCCATTAATAGTGCATTCAATTTGTCTTGCTCCATTAATTACACCCTCGATTGAATTTGCAGTTGCTAAACCTAAATCATTATGACAGTGACATGAAATAATTGCCTTGTCAATATTTTTAACATTATTAATTAAAAAACTTATTTTTTCTCCATATTCGTTAGGAAGACAATATCCAGTTGTGTCTGGGATGTTTAAAACTGTAGCACCAGCATCTATAACTTTTTCACAAACTAGGGCGAGAAACTCATTATTTGTTCTGCCAGCATCTTCAGCATAAAACTCTACATCTTCAATATATTTTTTAGAATACTTTACAGCATCGACTGCCCTTTCTAAAATTTTTTCTCTTGTTGATTTAAACTTATGTTTAATATGAGAATCGGATGTTCCAATACCAGTATGTAATCTTGGTCTTTTTGCTAATTTTAATGATTTAACAGCAACGTCAATATCGTTTTTAACAGCTCTAGTTAAACCACATACAGAAGCATTTTTAACAATTTTTGATATTTCAACAACTGAATTAAAGTCACCTGGACTTGATACAGGAAATCCAGCTTCAATTATATCGACCCCTAAGTTGTCTAGCTTTTCAGCTATTTTTAATTTTTCTTTAGTTTCTAATTTACAACCTGGAACTTGCTCACCGTCCCTTAATGTAGTATCAAAAATCTTTACAATTTCTTTCATTAAATTGCGTACAAGCCAGTAAATTTAGTAAAATATAAGTAATAAGCTATTTAGTTTATAGTTTAGTTTAACCATATGCTTTCATCTGGTGGTTTTGCTTCAACTAAAATATTTAATTTTGAAACTGGATGTATAAATTCAATTTTTTTAGAATGAAGAGATATACTTTTATTTTTGTTTGGTCTTTTAGCGCCATATTTAATATCTCCCTTAATATAACAACCAATATTTGATAGTTGACATCTTATTTGATGATGTCTTCCTGTTTCAAGAACTATTTCTAATAAAAAATAATTTTTTAAGCTTTTTAATAATTTATAAGAAAGAATAGCTTTTTTAGATTTGGTATGAGTTTCATCAACTACAAATGATTTATTTTTATTTTGATTTTTCAACAAATAATCAATCAATTCACCTTCATTATTCTTTGGCTTGTTCTCAGTGATTGCTAAATACGTTTTTTTTATTTTTTTTTCTTTCAAAAGTTTATTCATTCTAGTTAATGCTTTACTTGTTTTAGAGAAAATTAATAAACCACTAGTTGGTCTATCTAGCCTGTTAACTAAACCTAAAAATACATTCCCTTTTTTTTGATATTTGATCCTTAGATAGTTCTTGACTTTTTCAACTAAAGATTGATCTTTTGTATAATCAGATTGAGAAAGTTCTCCAGGATCTTTATTAACAATAATTAGATGATTATCCTCATATACAACTTTCATGAGTTTTAGTACATTTCATCTTTACTTGGAAAGTCACTGGATTTAACATCTTTAATAAATTGAGAAACTGCTGATTTTATTGAAGAATTTAAATCAAGATATCTTCTTATAAACCTTGGATTAAACTCATTAGTTAGTCCAATTAAATCATGAATTACAAGTACTTGGCCATCAACATTATTTCCTGCTCCAATTCCTATCAGCGGAAATTTTGTTTTTTTTGAAATTTCTTCAGATAACTTGTGTGGAATTTTTTCTAAGACTGTAGAAAAACAACCTAATTTTTCCAGGGTTTGAGCGTCTTCAATTAATTGATCGGCTTCAACTTTATTTTTTCCTCTTACATTATATGTTCCAAATTTATAAATTGATTGTGGTGTAAGCCCTAGATGACCCATAACGGGAATTCCAGCATTAATAATTTTACTGATGGATTCACTGACTTCTTTTCCACCTTCCAGTTTTACTGCATGAGCTCCAGATTCTTTCATTATTCTAATAGCAGATTTCAAAGCTTTATCTGGATTTGATTGATACGTTCCAAAGGGCATATCAACTACAACTAACGCTCTTTTAGCTCCTTTAACAACTGATTTAGCGTGGTATATCATTTCATCTAATGTTATAGGAACTGTAGTTTCATTTCCAGCAAAAACATTTGAAGCAGAGTCACCAACTAAAATTATATCAATATTTGCTTCATCAAGAATTTTGGAAAAAGTATAATCATATGCGGTAAGCATACTGATTTTTTCATTCATTTTTTTCATTTCATGTAGTGTTCTAGTTGTAATTCTCTTGAACGATTTTTTTTCCATTTGCCAAATGTAATTAAAAATTAAAAGAAAAAAACTGCCATAGTGTCAGTATAATAGAATGGCATAAAACTTGATTTTATTAGAAAAAAATATAATTATGAGCAAAATAATTGGTATAGATTTAGGAACAACTAACTCATGCGTTTCTGTTATGGAAGGAAATGAACCAGTTGTAATCCCAAACGCAGAAGGAAAAAGAACTACACCGTCAGTAATAGCATTCGTTGACGGAGGTGAAATTAAGGTTGGTGACCCTGCTAAAAGACAAGCGGTCACAAATCCAACTAAAACAATATCATCGATTAAGAGATTTATGGGAAGTAAGTTCTCTGAATCAAAGGATGATGCAAAAAGATCTGCATATAAAGTAGTAAAGGGTGACAATGATACAGCAAGAGTAGATATTGACGGTAGACTATATACTCCTCAGGAACTTTCTGCTATGATTTTACAAAAAATGAAAAAAACAGCTGAAGATTATTTAGGAACATCTGTTTCTGAAGCTGTTGTTACTGTACCTGCATATTTTAACGATGCACAAAGACAAGCAACTAAAGAAGCTGGTGAAATATCAGGGCTAAAAGTTCAAAGGATAATTAATGAACCTACTGCAGCAGCTCTAGCTTATGGTTTAGACAAATCTAATAAAGATCAAAAAATAGCTGTATATGATTTAGGAGGAGGTACATTTGATATTTCAGTTTTAGAACTTGGAGATGGTGTTTTTGAGGTTTTATCTACCAATGGAGACACTCGACTCGGTGGTGATGATTTTGATGATGCAATAATTCAATGGTTAGCTTTTGAATATGAAGAACAAGAAAGTATTGATTTAAGAAAGGACCCAATGGCATTACAGAGACTTAAAGAAGCTGCTGAAAAGGCTAAAATAGAGCTTTCATCATCAACACAAACGGAAATAAATTTGCCATATATTACTGCCACTGACTCAGGTCCAAAGCATTTGGTTAAAACATTGACAAGATCTAAATTTGAACAATTGTGTTCTGATCTTGTTAAAAGATCAATGGATCCAGTTAAAAAGGCATTAAAAGACGCAGGATTAAATAAATCAGATATTAATGAGGTTATTTTAGTTGGTGGATCAACTAGAATTCCGGTAATCCAAAATGAAGTAGAAAAATTCTTTGGTAAAAAACCATCAAAAGGAGTTAATCCAGATGAAGTTGTAGCTGTTGGTGCTGCCATTCAAGGAGGTGTTTTAACTGGTGATGTAAAAGATGTTCTTTTATTGGATGTTACTCCACTTTCTCTTGGAATTGAAACAATGGGTGGGGTATTGACAAAACTTATTGAGTCAAACACAACAATACCTTCAAAAAAATCTCAAGTTTTTTCTACGGCTGCTGATAATCAACCCTCAGTTGAAATTCATGTTCTTCAGGGTGAAAGATCAATGGCTAAAGACAATAAAACTATTGGTAGATTTCATTTAGATGGTATTCCACCTTCACCAAGGGGAGTTCCTCAAATTGAAGTAACTTTTGACATTGATGCTAATGGAATAATACAAGTTACTGCATTAGATAAAGCAACCAATAAGTCTCAAGACATTAGGATTGAAGCCTCTTCCGGCTTAACTGAAGAAGAAATTGAAAAAATGAAAAAGGAAGCTGAAGCAAATGCTGAATCTGATAAAAAATTAAAAGAAGAAGTTGATACTTTAAATAGCGCTGACGCCATGATTTTTCAAACTGAAAGTCAGTTAAAAGAATATGGAGATAAGTTATCAGATGATAAAAAGAAAGCAATTGAAGAAGCTCTTGTTACATTAAAAAAGGCTCATGAATCTAAAGATTTAGACTCAATTAAGTCTGAGCTCGAAAAAATCAATGAAGCATGGAAAAATGCATCTGAAGAACTTTATAAAGCCCAAGCAGAATCAGCAAAAACAGCTGAGCCTGATGGTTCAGAAGCAAAAAAATCATCTAAGAAGGATAAAGGATCTGATGATGATGTTCAAGATGTTGATTTTGAAGAAGTTAAGTAAAATTTTACATTATACTAAAACGTGCCTAAGTGGCACGTTTTTTTTTGCAATTAAGTCAGTTATGAATAAGAGTCTAAAACTTAAAATTATAAACAGATCAAATAAAAATACATTAATGGAGTTGCTTAACATAAAATACATTGATGTTGGAGAAAATTATTTAGTAGCTAAAATGCCCGTGAATTCAAAGGTATTACAACCGGATAAAGTTTTGCATGGAGGAGCAAGTGTTGCTTTAGCTGAATCAGTTGGTAGTGCAGCTTCTTATTTATTTATTAATCCAGTTACTCATACAATAAGAGGAATTGAAATTTCCGCAAATCACCTAAGATCTGTTAAAAATGGCTTTGTTTTTGCAAGAGCAAATCCAATTCATATTGGAAAAAGAACACATATTTGGGAAATTCAAATTAAAGATAAAGATGACAATTTAGTTTCCCATTGTAAGCTTACTACAATGGTTCTAGAAAAAAAATAAATTGCTTATATCATTTTCTAGGATATATATTACATTTGCCCTTTAATTTATTAAAAATGAAAAGTATAATTATTTGTGACCTTGAAGGTGTAATAGAAAAAATTAATCCAGATGGTGAAAAACTTTTTGGGTACAGTAAAGAAGAATTAGTTGGAAAAAAGAGAGTGTCTTTATTTTCAGCAGGTGAAATTGTTATTCAAAATGTTGGTAATTGGCTTGCATCTGCTATAAAAGATGGTGAACACAATACCAAAACTTATTTCATAAGAAAAGATGGCACTAAGTTTAATGCTGCTATCAAAATTACTCCAACATTTAGTAATGGAAAAAACAATCCACAGACTGGATACTGCGGAATAACAATACCAATAAATGAAGAAGTTAAAATTCCTATAAAATTTTCAACAATTTTTATTAAATGGGCTTTTGCAATAACAAGAGGAGGTTTCACAAGTGCTTCTCTATTTCCAATTTTTGCAATTGCTGCTTTTATGGCAGGATCTGGAGATGGGTTATTTAATATTATGTCTCTAATCTTGTGTTCACTTGGTATTGTTTTTTTACATGTTTCTTCAAACTTATTTAATGACTATTATGATGTTAAGGATGGTACTGATGGTGCGAATAACGAATATTTCAATGCAGGTCTTAATTCAACAGTTTTAGAGGGTGCTCAGCTTTCTGGTGGAAGTAGGGCAGTAGAACTTGGCTTAATAACTCACGAAGGCACTTTATCTCTTGCTAGAAAAATGTTATTTGCAGCCGTAATAGTAACAGGTACCTTACTATTTAATAGTTTTAATGTAACTGGTGAAATTTCAAATGCTCAAAATGCTTTGATTTTAGGATTAATTGGAGGCCTGTTAGGTTATTTTTATACTGCCAGACCTTTGAGACTTGTTTCAAGAAGAGGCCTTGGTGAAATTGCTATTTTCTTAGCTTTTGGACCAGTACTTACATTAGGTGCATTATTTGCAATTTCAAATTCAACTGTTGAAATATATTCTCAAGAATTTTTTAATGCAATTTACCTTGGTATACCCTTTGGTTTATTAACAACAAACATATTATATATCAATCAATATCCAGATACTGTCAGTGATGCTTCGACTGGAAAAAACCATTTGATTGTAACACTAGGAAAGAAAAATGCTAGATGGGGATATTTACTAATTCTATTAGCAGCTTTTGGTTCATCAATTTATCTAACTGAAATCCTTGCTGAAAACCTTTTAAATTTTAATAAAAGTATTTTTTATGCTGGAAATGGATTGTTATTTATTTATGGCCTTTTAGCTTTTTTTAATTTATACAAAAACTATAATTCAAGAGATTTGGTTTTTTCGAATTTAAAAACAATATATTTACAAATCTTTTATGGTTTATTCATGGTAATAGCTCTTAACTTATTCTTTATTTAATGTTTATAGAAAAGGCAAAAAATATTAAAAATAATTGGTGGAGATATTTCCTTGTAGGCCCTTTAATTATTTTCACATTCTGGCAAATTATTGGTGCAATACCATTAGGAGTTGGATTTGCTCTAAATGCTGATTTTGAGAATTTAGAGATGGACGGATCAAATGATATGATGGCTATTTTTTCAGTTTTTCCATCCAAAAATATTGGATTGGCTTTATTTTTATTGACGTTTGCTTTTGGTTGTTTAGGTTTGTATTTGACTATTAAGTTTATACATAATCAGAGTATTAAATCACTAACGACATCACGAGATAAAATTGATTACTCAAGGATTTTTTATTCTTTCTTTTTAGTTGTTGGGATTACAGTTTTGTTTATGCCAATTGATTTGTTTTTATCTCCAGATGAGTATGAGTTAACATTCAATTTGAATCAATTTTTAATCCTTGTTATTATTTGTTTGACTTTGCTCCCTCTCCAAACAAGCTTTGAAGAGTATCTTATAAGAGGTTATTTGCTTCAGGGGATTGGAATAACAACAAAAAGTCGATTTTTAGCTTTTACTATTCCATCTATTCTATTTGGATTACTTCATTTTGCAAACCCTGAAATAGACAAGCTTGGAAATGCATTTATATTTGCATATATTTTTATGGGCTTTTTCCTCGGATTAATAACTATGATGGATGAGGGTCTGGAGTTAGCGCTTGGATGGCACTATGCTAATAATCTAATGGCAGCATTATTTATTACTGCTGATTGGAGTGTTTTACAAACTGATTCAATTTATAAATATATTGGAGAACCTGATATTACCTCACAAATTCTTCCAGCATTAGTTATATTTCCTATTCTTATATATCATTTTTCTGTAAAGTATAAATGGTCCGGCTGGAAAGAAAAATTATTTGGAAAAGTAAATATTTAAATATGGGAATGAATAAAAATGCAATTTTTGCATGGGCATCATTTATCCTTTTTATAATTGGATCATCATTAGTTCTTTTGGGTGTATTTAAATATCCTGAATATTTAGTAGAGCTTGCAATTGCTGGATTAGGTTTTATTACAATCGGATGGGCTTTTAATGCTCTTAAAGGAAGAATATAATTATTTACCAGTCATTTTTTTGGGATCAACCCACTTATCAAATTCATCTTCTGACAAATATTTTAGTTTCAAAGCTTCTTCTTTTAGAGTAGTACCATTCTTGTATGCATTATTAGCAATTTCAGCTGCTTTGTAATAACCAATTTTATTATTAAGAGCCGTTACGAGCATTAATGAATTATTTAAATGCTCAGTAATTTTTTTCTTATTTACTTTTAATCCAATAATACAGTTTTTATTAAAACTTATGATCGCATCGGAAAGTAACTTTAATGATTCAATTATTTTTGAAGCCATTAGTGGTTTATAAACATTTAACTCGAGCTGACCTTGTGTTCCAGCAAAACTTATAGTGTAATCATTTCCAATCACTTGAGCACAAACCATACAAATAGATTCACACTGAGTTGGATTAATTTTCCCTGGCATTATTGAACTTCCAGGTTCATTTGATGGAAGAATCAATTCCGAAAAACCAGCTCTTGGACCACTGCCAAGCAAACGTATATCATTTGCAATTTTATAAATTGAAATTGCTATTTGTTTCAATGCTGAGTGTGTTTCAATAATTGCATCATGAGCAGCTAAAGCTTCAAATTTATTTTCAGCTACTTTGAATTTTATATTACAATCATCTGATATATTTTTGACCGTAATTTTATCAAAACCATTTGGGGCATTTAAGCCAGTTCCAACAGCAGTTCCTCCGATTGCAAGTTCTGATAAATGATCTAACGAGTTTTCAAGAGATTTAAGGCCATGTTTAACTTGAGAGGCATATCCCGAAAATTCTTGTCCAAAAGTTAGGGGAGTAGCATCCATCAAGTGAGTTCTTCCAATTTTAACATCATTTTCAAACTCTTTTACTTTATTTAACAAACTTTTATAAAAATCATTAATAGATGGAATAGCTTTTTCAACCACAAGTTTATATGCTGCAATATGCATGGCTGTGGGAAATGAATCATTAGATGATTGTGATTTATTTACATCATCATTTGATTTTAATGTTTTATTATTATCAGCTAACTTTTTACCTTCTTTTATATGGGCAATATTAGAAATTACCTCATTAAGATTCATATTTGTTTGTGTTCCTGAACCAGTTTGCCAAATTACAAGGGGAAACTCTTTGTCATGTTTTCCATCAATAATTTGTTGACAGGCATTAATTATAAGATTCATTTTATTCTTATCTAAAACACCTAACTCAAAATTAGATTTAGCACATGCTTTCTTTAAAATAGCATACGCATGAATTATTTCAATTGGCATAGATCCTTTGGCTCCAATATTAAAATTATTTATTGATCTTTGGGTTTGAGGCCCCCATAGAGAATCAATAGGAATCTTCACTTTTCCAAGAGTATCGGACTCTGTTCTGAATTTCATAGAACAAAAATTTATATTACAAAGTTACAAAATAGCGTTCAAAACCTGTTCATAAACTATTTATAATAGTTTTTTCTAGGTATAAAACTTATCCTTATCTTTACACTTTATGTTTGAATTCGATCAATATTTAGGTTTTTTAATTTTTATGACAGTAGTTACCATAGGTTTTTGGCTTATGATTTTATTGTTAACTTTTATTATACCTTACTGGGTAACAGGATCTTTTTTTGAGTGGCTGAGCGAAAGAAAAAATAAAAATTCAAACAAGTAATTTCTACTTATTACCATTATCCATTAAAAAAGTTTTTAGAAAAGGATCAATATTTCCATCAAGAACAGAGTTTGCATCTGCAATTTCTGTGGAAGTTCTAACATCTTTCACCATTTTATATGGGTGTAAAACATAGTTTCTTATCTGGGAACCCCATTCAATCTTCTTTTTACTTTCTTCAATCTCTTTTCGAGTTTCTAGTTTTTTGTTTAATTCAATTTCATAAAGTTGAGATTTTAACAGAAGTAAAGCTTTATTTTTATTATCAAGTTGAGATCTAGTTTCTGAATTTTCAACAACAATCCCACTAGGAATATGTTTCAATCTAACAGCAGTTTCAATTTTATTTACACTTTGTCCACCTGCTCCGCTTGATCTCATTGTTTCCCATTCTAAATCCGAATTATTAATTTCAATATTGATAGTTTCATCAACTAATGGATATATATAAACTGAGGCAAAAGATGTGTGCCGTTTTGCATTACTGTCAAAAGGGGAAATTCTGACAAGTCTATGTACTCCATTTTCACCTTTAAGCCATCCAAAAGCATATTCACCCTGAATCTCAATACTTATGGTTTTTATCCCAGTTACATCTCCTTCCACAACATTTAACTCTTTAGTTTTGAAGTTTCTTTTTTCACACCACATTAGATACATTCTACACAACATATAAGCCCAGTCACAACTTTCAGTGCCTCCAGCACCTGCAGTTATCTGTAAAATTGCAGACATTTCATCACCCTCATTTGAAAGCATGTTTTTAAATTCAATTGATTCAATTTTTTCTTTTGTTTTTTCAAAGCACTTTATTAAATCACTTTCATTAACTTCTTCATTTTTAAAATATTCATAGGTTATTTCCAATTCATCACATAATGAAAGAGCATTATTATAGCTTTCAACCCAATCTTTAAGTGATTTTATTTTTTTTAGGACAATTTGTGCTTCAGAGGGATTATTCCAAAAATTAGATTCTACAGTTTCTTTTTCTAAAATAGAGATTTCCTCTTTCTTTTCATCAAGGTCAAAGATACCTCCTTAAAGCACCAAGGCGTTCAATTAAATCTTTAATGTGTTCTGATGTAATCAAAATTATTATAAAAATAAATAATTTAATTGGTTTAAAATCTTACTTAAATTATATTTATAAAATCAGATTATAAAATTATTATTCTAAACTTAATTCATGGAAATTAATTTAATTAGTGATACAGTAACTAAACCTTCGCTTGAAATGTTAAACTACATGAACAGTTGTAATGTAGGAGATGATGTTTTCAAGGAAGATCCAACAGTTAACGCTTTAGAAAACAAAGTTGCTAAAATGTTTAAAATGGAAAAGGCACTTTTTTTTCCATCAGGAACAATGACAAACCAAACGGCAATTAAAATACATACAAATCCTGGTGATCAGTTAATCTGTAGTAAAACAGCTCATGTATACAATTATGAAGGAGGAGGGGTAAGTTTTAATTCTGGGGTTTCATGTAAGCTTATAAATAAAGAAAGAGGTTTTTTTGATTCAAATGATGTTTTAAATTCAATAAATCCGCCAGATTTTTATCATAGTCCTAAAACATCACTTGTATGTGTCGAAAACACAACTAACAAGGGAGGCGGTGCTTGTTGGGATATTAATGAATTAAAAAAAATTCAATTGGTTTGCAAAGAGAATAAATTAAAATATCATTTAGACGGTGCAAGAATATGGAATGCATCTGTCAAAAATGGGATAGATTTTTCCTTTTTTGGTGAAATTTTCGACACAATATCAGTTTGTTTGAGTAAAGGTTTAGGATGTCCAGTTGGTTCATTATTGCTTTGTAATGAAAAAGATTATAATGAAGCTGTAAGAATAAGAAAAATTTTGGGAGGAGGAATGAGACAATCTGGATATCTAGCAGCATGTGGATTATATGCATTGGAAAATAATATTTCAAGGTTAGAAGAAGATCATAAAAAAGCTAAGGAAATTGAATCTGTTTTAAAAAAACTATATTTTATAAAGAAGGTTGAGAAGGTAGAAACTAATATTATTATTTTCGAGATTTCAGATCAATATAGATCAGAAAAATTTATTGAAATTTTGCAAAAAAAGGGAGTAAAACTTATCGGTATGGGTGATAATAAGTTAAGATTAGTTACTCACCTTGATTATTCTTCTGCACATCATGAAAAGTTTTTGCAATTAATATCTGATGTTTCATTGTAAGTAATTAAAATAACCAATTCGTTTTTTTAATGTATTTTTGCACATTGTGATATACAACAATGTGCATGAAAAAAAAGATTAATGCCCACGAAAATATCCTCTCTTTAATTGGCAATACTCCGCTAATTAAATTAAATAAAGTTACTAAAGACTTTGAAGGTTCATATTATGCAAAGTATGAGGCTATGAATCCAGGTCAATCTAATAAAGATAGAATTGCTTTGCATATCATAGATTCTGCTGAAAAGAAAGGTCTAATTGATAAAAACACTACTATAATTGAAACAACTTCTGGTAATACTGGTTTTAGTTTATCAATGGTTTCTATGGTTAAGGGTTACAAATGTATTGTAGCTGTTTCATCTAAATCATCTCCCGATAAGATTGATATGTTGAAATCTATGGGTGCTAAAGTCTATGTTTGTCCTGCTAATGTACCAGCAGATGACAAAAGATCTTATTATCAAGTTGCAAAAAGACTTAATGAGGAAATTAAAGATTCATTTTACATCAATCAATATTTTAATGAATTAAATATTGATGCACATTATAAAACAACTGGTCCTGAGATTTGGAAGCAAACAAATGGAAATATTACCCACTTAGTTGCTAGTAGCGGAACTGGAGGGACTATTTCAGGTGTAGCAAGATATTTAAAAGAAAAAAACCCAAAAATTCAAATCATTGGAGTTGACGCATATGGTTCAGTATTAAAAAAGTTTCATGAGACAGGTGAATTTGATTCTAATGAAATTTATCCTTACCGAATTGAAGGTTTAGGTAAAAATTTAATACCAACATCAACTGATTTTTCAAAAATTGATTTTTATGAAAAAGTTAATGATGAAGATAGTGCACATTCCTCTAGAGAAATTGCATTAAAAGAGGGATTATTCGTTGGTTATACATCCGGTGCTTGTATTCAAGCTATTAGACAACTGAATAAAAAAAATACATTTAATAAAGAAAGTATTGTAGTAACAGTTTTTTGTGATCATGGATCAAGATACATGAGTAAAGTTTTTAGTGATAAATGGATGACTGAGCAAGGCTTTGATAAAAAAACTAAAGAACAAGAATCATCAATTGAATATATTCGTTAAATATGTCAGATTTATTTAAAAAATTCGAGAATAATATGGGGCCTTTGGGAAAATGGGCTTCAATTGCAGAGGGCTATTTTGCTTTTCCAAAACTTGAAGGACCTATCTCAAATAGAATGAACTTTAATGGTAAAGAAGTGATTACTTGGAGCGTAAATGATTATTTAGGATTATCAAATCACCCTGAAGTAAGAAAAGCTGATGCTGATGCTGCAGCTTTGTATGGTTCTGCATACCCAATGGGTGCAAGAATGATGTCGGGTCATACATCAATGCACGAAAAACTTGAAAAAGACTTAGCTTCTTTTGTTTCAAAAGAGAGTGCCTATGTTCTAAACTTTGGATATCAAGGTATTTTGTCCATAGTTGAAACCTTAGTAACTAAAAATGATGTTATTGTTTATGACATTGATTCTCATGCCTGCATAGTAGATGGTGTAAGATTACATGTTGGTAAAAGGTTTACATTTCAACATAACGATATAGAAAGTTTAGAAAAAAATCTTAAAAGAGCTGAAAAAATAGTTGAAAAAACTGGTGGAGGCATCTTAGTTATTTCCGAAGGAGTTTTTGGCATGAGAGGTGAGCAAGGAAAAATTAAGGAAATTGTTCAGCTTAAGAAAAAATATGATTTTAGACTTCTAGTTGATGATGCGCATGGTTTCGGAACCTTAGGAGATGATGGATCTGGAGTTGGAAATGAACAAGATGTCAATGATGATATAGACGTATATTTTGCAACATTTGCTAAATCATTGGCGTCAACTGGTGCTTTTGTTGCTGGTTCAAAAAATGTTATAAAGTTTTTAAAATACAATATGAGATCCCAAGTATTTGCAAAATCTTTACAAATGCAACTAGTAATTGGAGCAATTAAACGTCTTGAAATTCTTAAAAATGAACCTCAACACAGAGAAAAGCTTTGGAAAAATGTAAAAGTACTACAATCTGGGCTAGTTGAAAGAGGTTTTGATATTGGAACCACAAAAAGTTGTGTTACACCTGTATTTCTCAAAGGAGATGTGCTTGAAGCCATGGTTTTGGTTAAGGACTTAAGAGAGAAATATGGCGTTTTCTGTTCCATAGTTGTTTATCCAGTAATTCCAAAGGGACTTATATTGTTAAGACTTATTCCAACTGCTACTCATAATATTGATGATATTAACGAAACTCTTGATTCTTTTTTAGCAATTAGAGATAAATTAGAAAATGGATATTATAAAAAGATATCTGAAAGAATTACTATTTAAAAAATTGAATTTATAAAATTTGTTTACATTTGCACTTTAATGAGCGTGTTGAACAATAAAAAAATCTTAGACGCTTCAAAACTTTCATTAATCCTTAATCGATTAGCAAGTCAACTATTTGAAAATCACAACGACTTTTCTGAAGCTGTATTAATTGGTATACAACCAAGAGGAAAAATCCTTTCAAAAAAAATTAAAGAATTGATAATTAAGAACTATGGTATAGATGATATCAAGTTAGGATTTTTAGATGTTACCTTTTTTAGAGATGATTTCGGTAGAAAAAATAAAATTTTGAGCGCTAATAAAACCTCAATTGACTTTATTGTCGAAAATAAGACAGTTATTCTAATTGATGATGTTTTATATACAGGAAGAAGCATAAGAGCTGCTTTAACTGCTTTACAATCATTTGGAAGACCAAATAAGGTTGAGTTATTGAGTTTAATTGATAGAAGGTTTTCTAGGCATTTGCCAATTCAGCCAGATTATTGTGGAATTCAAGTTGATTCGATAAATAACCAAAGACTTACTGTTAAATGGAATGAAATTGATGGAGAGGATGCGGTCTATATATATAAGAAAAATGGGAAAAAAACTTAGTGTTTCTAACTTATTAGGAATTAAATATTTATCTGAAGAAGATTTAAATTTAATTTTTGAAACAGCAGATAACTTTAAAGAAGTTATTAATAGAAAAATTAAAAAAGTTCCAAGCTTAAGAGATATTACAATTGCTAATCTTTTTTTTGAAAATAGCACAAGAACAAAAATTTCATTTGAATTAGCTCAAAAAAGACTTTCAGCAGATATAATCAATTTTAGCTCATCTGGTTCATCAATTACTAAAGGTGAAACATTGACAGATACTGTCAACAACATTCTTTCTATGAAAGTTGATATGGTTGTTATGAGGCATCCAAGTCCGGGAGCCAGTATATTTTTGTCTAAAAATGTAAAATCTTGTATTATAAATGCTGGAGACGGATGTCATGAACATCCAACTCAAGCTCTTTTAGATGCCTTTACACTGAGGGAGAAATTTGGCTCTTTCAGTGGTAAGAAAATTTTAATAACAGGTGATATTATGCACTCTAGAGTTGCATTATCAAATATATTTATTTATAAAAAATTAGGTGCTTTAGTGAAGGTTTGTGGGCCTAAAAGTTTAATTCCTAAGTATATAAATGATTTAGGAATACAATATGAATCAAGTTTTGAAAAAGGTTTGAAATGGTGTGATGTAGCAAGTATGTTAAGAATACAAAATGAAAGAATGATAGATAGCTATTTTCCTTCTACAAGAGAATATGCTTTACAATATGGTTTAGACTTAAAGCGATTAAATTTAATTGATAAAGAAATAATTATTACTCATCCTGGCCCTATTAATAGAGGAGTAGAATTGAATAGTGACATAATTGATTCAGGAAAAACTGTTATTTTAGACCAGGTTGAAAATGGAGTTGCAGTAAGAATGGCTGTGATGTATTTACTTGCTGCTAAGCTATGATTAATAAATTTGAAAAAATCCTCGTTAAAAAGAATATTTTATTAGGTAACATTAAAAAAAAGGTATCTAAGAATAATCTAATAATCGAATTTGAAGATGATAATAATATAAATACTGAAATATTAGATTTTTTTAATTCTCAAATGAAAAAATCAAAAAAATCTATAGTTATAATTTCTAATACATTAAAAAATGATAGATATTTATTTTCAGTTGTTCCAACCTTCCAAGAAGCAAAAGATATTGTAGAAATTGAAGAAATTGAAAGACTGATTAATGAAGAATAGTCTTAGAATATTAGGCTGTTACTCTGGATCTGGCGGTTATGGAAGATTTCCATCATCTCAACTTTTAATACTTAATAAAAAGTTTTATTTGATTGATTGTGGTGAGGGAACTCAATTTTTATTAAAAAAATATAATATTAGGTTAAACTCAATTGATAATATTTTTATTTCTCATCTTCACGGAGATCATTATTTCGGTTTACCAGGTTTAATTTCTTACTTTAATCTAAAAGGAAGAAATAAGGATTTAAATATTTATGGCCCAAAAGGATTAAAAAAAATTATCACCTTAATTATGAAGTCCGGAAAATCATGGACTAGTTATAACTTAAATTTTATTGAAATAGAATCAAAAAATAAAGTAATAATTGATAATGAAGAAATTTCAGTTGAATCCCTCAAGCTATATCATAGAATTCCGACAACGGGATTTATATTTAAATTAAAAAATAATGATTTAAATATTTCATATGCTTACTGTTCTGACACACAGTTTTTGCCTGAAATATGTGATCTAATTAGAAATGTAAGCATATTATATCATGAATCAACATTCTTAGAAAAACATTCAGATTTAGCTTTAAAAACTAAGCATACAACCTCTTTACAAGCTGCAAAAATTGCTAAAAAATCAAACGCTAATAAATTAATATTGGGACATTTTTCTGCCAGATACAAGGATTTAAATGAATTTAAGCTGGAAGCTGCCACATTATTTCCAAATGTATTTATAGCTAAAGAAGGCGATGTATATTCTTTTTAAATATTAAATTTAACCTCATGAAAGATTTATCTAATTATAGAATAAGTTATGACAAGTTTACCTTAGATGAAGGATCTTTATCTGATGACCCTTTATTAATGTTTAGAAATTGGTTTGATGAAGTAAGTAATTCAAATTTAATCAAAGAACCAAATGCCATGACTTTAAGTACAATTGATGAATATAATTCCCCATCTAACAGAGTCGTTTTGTTAAAAAAATTTTCAAGTAGTGGCTTCATTTTTTATACAAATTATAATAGTAATAAAGGAAAAAACATTCTTTCAAATTCAAATGTTTGTCTGTCATTTTTTTGGCCATCACATGAAAGACAAATTATTATAAAAGGTAAATGTTCTATAATGTCAGATGAAGAATCTGATAAATATTTTTATTCTCGCCCTATTGACAGTCAAATTGGAGCAATTGCCTCTGATCAAAGTTCAGAAATTCCTGACAGAAAGTTTATTGAGAATAAATTCAGTAAATTAAAAAAAACTAAAACTAAGCTTAATAGACCTAAACAATGGGGTGGAATAATTGTAAGCCCTTTTTCTTTAGAATTTTGGCAAGGACGAAAAAACAGACTCCATGATAGAATTTTTTATAAAAAAAATTATGATGGTGAATGGAGCTACAAGAGGCTTAGTCCATGAAAAATCTTATTGTTATTAGACATGCAAAATCAGACTGGAACAACAATCTGCCTGATTTAGATAGACCAATATCTGATAGAGGAAAAAATGATGTTAAAGTTATGTCAAAAGTAATAGATGAAATAAATTTAAAACCAGAAATTATTTATTCTAGCCCAGCAAAAAGAACAATTGAAACATATGAGAATTTTCTAATTCATTCATCAATCATAAAAAACATTAAATTTTTTAAATCAGATTTATTGTATGATTTTAGCGGATTTAATGTTTTAAAATTCATAAATAATATTGAAGATAGTTTATCTAAAGTTTTAATTTTTTCACATAATAATTCTTGTAGCTTTTTAACTTCAGAATTTGCAAATAAATACATTCATGTTCCAACTTGTGGAATAATAATTTTTGATTTTGATGTATCTTCGTGGAAAGAAATTACAACTGGAAATTACAATCATTATTTTCCAAAATCATTTAGATGAAAGATTATAAATTTAAAAATAGGGAGTTAAGTTGGCTAGACTTTAATGCTCGAGTCCTACAAGAAGCAGAGGATTTAAATGTTCCCTTGATTGAAAGATTAAGATTTATTGGAATTTTTTCTAATAATCTAGATGAGTTTTTTAAGGTCAGATATGCTACAGTCAAAAGAATTGCTCTTTCCGCAAAAAAACAAAAAAAGCTTTATAAAGGCCTTAATGCTATTGATTTATTAGGTGAAATAAATAAAAAAACTATTCAACTTCAAGAGAGGAGTACAAACGTTTTAAATTCAATTATAACTGACCTTAGGAAAGAAGATATTTTTTTTGTAGATGAAAAATCAATTCCTAAAATATTTATAAAATTTATAAATAATTTTTTTATTGAGAAAATTCAACCACAGTTAGAAGTTATTGTATTAAATAGTAAGTCTAAGTTTCCAACTCTTACAGATACATCATCATTTCTTGTGGTAAAAATTAAATCAAAAGATTCAGTTAATAAATTTGCTTTGATTAAAATTCCAAATCAATTAGATAGATTTTTAGTTTTAAGTAAATCAGAAAAAAAATATGTAATTCTAGTTGATGATATAATTAGATTTCATTTAAGCGAAATTTTTGAAATATTTTCTCCAATTGAAATTGAAGCAAATATGGTAAAAATTAGTAGAGATGCAGAGCTTGACTTTGCTTATGATATTTCTAAAAGTTATTTGGAAAAAATTTCATTGAGTTTAAAAAACAGATTAAGTGGTGAACCTGTCAGGTTTGTTTATGACAATAATATTGAAAAAGATACTTTAAAATTTTTATTGGATAAGCTAAATTTTAACAATAATACTGATAGTATAATTCCTGGTGGTAAATATCATAATAGACGAGATTATATGAACTTTCCATCAATAGGAAATAAAAATCTTATTTATAAAAAAAACAATCCTCTTGATATAAAAAACTTTGATTTAAAAAAAAATATTTTTGATTCGATAAAAAAAAGAGATTTTTTGTTACATACCCCATATCATAAATTTATATATGTTTTACGCTTTTTAACTGAAGCATCAATTGATCCAGATGTTAAAAAAATATCAATTACTATTTATAGATTATCAAAACTTTCAAGTATTGCAAATGCATTGATTAATGCTGCAAAAAATGGTAAAGAGGTAATTGTTCAAATTGAACTTCAAGCTAGGTTTGATGAAAAAGCTAATATCAAATATGCTAAGTTATTGGAAGAACAAGGTGTTAAATTGATTTTTGGTATTCAAAATTTAAAAGTACATGCAAAAGTTTGTGTAATCGAAAGAAAAAGAAATAATAAGATTGAAAAATTTGGTTTTATTAGTACAGGAAACTTTAATGAATCTACTGCTAAAACCTATACTGATTTAACTCTTTTTACATCAAATAAAAAAATTTTAAATGATGTTTCAAAAGTTTTTAATTTTTTCGATTTAAACTATAAAAAATTCAATTATAAATATTTAAAGCTTTCCCCTTTTCATACTCAATCTTTTTTTACAAAAATGATTAAACAAGAAATTAGAAATGCCAAAAAGAATCTTCCAGCATCTGTAAAAATTAAACTTAATAGTTTGACTAGTTATGCTATGGTAGAAGAGCTTTATAAAGCAGCTGATGCTGGTGTTAAAATCAAAATGATAGTTAGAGGAATTTGTTGTCTTTTACCTCAAAATCACAAAAATATTGAAGTAATTAGTATTGTTGGAAGATTTTTAGAACACACACGTTTTTTCATTTTTAAAAATAATGGCAATAATGATGTGTATATATCATCTGCTGATTGGATGACTAGAAATTTAGACAATAGAGTAGAGGTAACCTGTCCAATTTTAGATTTAAAAGTTAAAAATGAGATTAATGATATTTTTAATATATATTGGTCAGATAATACCAAGTCAAGATATTTAAATTCTTCTATTCTAAATAGCTATAAATCAAAATTAAAAGGCGCTAAGTCAATTGAAGCTCAAAAAGAAATTTATAACTATTATAAATAAAAAATTGAAAAGTAAGGTTATAGTTAAAAAAGTTGCCACAATAGATATTGGTTCTAATGCGATAAGATTACTCATATCAAATATATTTAATGTAAAAGGAATAAAATATCACACAAAAAACTCACTATATCGTGTTCAACTTAGATTAGGTGATGACTCATTTAAAAAAGGCAAGATTAGCTTAAAAAATCTAAAAAAACTTACATCAACTTTAAATTCATTCAAGTTAATAATGGAAATAAATGAAATTAAAGATTATTTAGCATATGCTACTTCTGCTATGAGAAATATTATTAATTCAGAGGAAATTATTAAATCTCTAGAAATTGAAACTGGAATTAAAGTAGAAATAATTTCAGGAAAAAGAGAATCTGAAATAGTTTCAAATAATGACATTAGCTCTCACATAGGTAAAACTAAAAATTATTGTTTTATTGATGTTGGAGGCGGTAGTACTGAAGTTGTCATTTATAAAAAATCAAAATTTTATAAATCAAAATCTTTTAAGATTGGTGGAGTTAGATTAATTAATGATCTTGTTAATAATTCTACCTGGGAATATTTTGGAAATTGGCTTAAAAAAAATGCAGTTGAACTAAAAAAACTTAAAATAATTGGTATCGGAGGTAATATTAATAAAATTTATAAGATATCAGGCACTAAGTACACTAAGCCATTAACAAGAAAAAGTTTTAAAAAAACTTTAGAAAAACTAGAGAAAATGTCTTTAGAAAAAAAACTAATAAAACTTAAATTAAATCCTGATAGAATTGATGTTATTGTGCCTGCAGGAAAAATTTATTATTTTTTAATGAAAACTCTAGATATTCAAGAAATATATGTGCCTAGAATAGGATTAGCTGATGGAATGGTAAATGAGATAATTTAATTATAAATCTAATTTTAAATCTTTTTTAAATTGATTTAATAATGGGTTTATTTCACTTAGTTTTTCGAACTTTTCTTGTGGAGTTGCATAATATTCTTTATTTGTCTCTTTGTCAATAATAATTTCTAGAATAATGTTCCCGTTTTTTAATTTATCTTTTAAATATTTGATAATTTTTTCTTTTTCAAAATCTAATTCTTTTTTATTACTTTTTGAAGGAACTTTAAAGTTTATATTATTATTATCATTTATATAGGGTTCATTCATTTCCATCAAGCTTGATAAGCTATTATTCCCATTTTTTTCAAGATTACTTGAATATTCTTTCCATGCAGAATTAAGGCTAACATTATCAAAAGTATTACTTAAAACTTCTTGTTTTTCTTTTTCTTTCTCTTTTTCAGAAAGAGCAGACTTTTTTAATTTAAGACTTGATAGGGATAAAGCACTTGTTTCTTTGTATTCATTTTTAACTGTAGATATTTCATTATTTAAATCGCTTTCTTCTTGTTTTTTATCTGAATCTAGATTATTTATATTATTATCGACTGTTGTTTCTTTTCCTAAATTTGAAGATTTTGAAACTATTTTAATTTTATCCTTTTTTTTTTCAACTAGAACTTTACTTTCATTTAAATTTTTACAAATTTTCATCAATGTTATTTCCACTAATAACTTCTTGTTTTCAATCTGATTATATTTAAATATGGAGTTCTCTATGGCAGTTATTTTTTCAATTATTTCTGAATTTGAGATCATTTCTCCTTGATTTGAAAAAGAATCAAGCATGTTTTTATTGAACTCAAATATGATATGAGATTCTGAAGATTTTGATATTAATATATTTCTAAAATGACTAGCCAGTCCTGTTAAAAAATCTTTTTCATTAAATCCTTTTTCACATATTTCATTAAATAGTGTTAATACTGGGATTAAATCTCCATTAATTATATTTTCAGAAATTTTAAGAAATGATTCATTATCTAATATATTAAGTAAACTTGAAGTTTTTTCTGTTGTAATATTTTTGTTAGTATAACTTACAACTCTATCTAAAATAGTTAAGGAATCTCTTAATGATCCATCTGATTTTCGTGATATAATCGAAATTGCCTCCTCTTCAAACTTAAAATCTTCTTTTTTACAAATTTCAATTAATGCTTTACAAATCTCATCTTCTTTAATTCTATTAAAGTCATAGATTTGACATCTTGAAAGAATAGTTGGTAAAATTTTATTTTTTTCAGTTGTTGCTAAAATAAAAACAATGTGAGCTGGTGGTTCTTCCAAAGTTTTTAAAAAAGCATTTTCAGCCTGTTTTGAAAGCATATGGACTTCATCAATTATATAAACTTTATATCTTCCTATTTGTGGTGGAATTCTGACTTTTTCAATTAAGTCCCTTATATCATCAGTTTTATTATTTGATGCAGCATCAATTTCAAAAATATTAAATGAATAATCATGATTTTCATCATTTTCAATACTAGATTTATTAATTTCTTTTGCATAAATTCTTGCACATGAAGTTTTTCCAACGCCCCTGGGTCCACAAAACAGTATAGCAGAAGGTATTTTATTTTCAGAAATAGAATTTTTTAACGTATTTGTGACATGATTTTGACCAACTACGGATTCAAAATCTTTAGGTCTATATTTTAGTGAGGAAACAACAAAATTACTCATTAATACAAATATAATCTAGCTAGTGGATAATTATAATATTTATAGTTAAAATATATTAAATTTGTGATGGCAGGCTACCTTATCGCTTTTATAAAGAGGAAAGTCCGGACACCAAAGAGCATTACAGCGGGTAATACCCGTCGCTATTTATAGTAGGAAAAGTGCAACAGAAAGAATGTACAGTAAGGCTGTAGTGAAATCATGTAAACTCTGTAAGGTGAAACGCCAAGTAAATCAACTTATAGAGCTGCTCGTTCTATGTTGAAGGGTAGGCGGTTAGAATGTAATAGTAATATTGCGTCAAGATAAATGATAAGGCCAGACAGAATCCGGCTTATAGGCCTGCCTTTTTTTACATATACTCTTTTGAATTTGGACCGCAATTAAATATTAAATCTAAAACACTCAAATCATTAATAAAACCATTTTTTAATTCAAAAGTTTGAGTATATTTTTTTCTTATTTTATTTTTTGTTCTTTTGGTTTTAGATAGAAATGTTAAATCATCAATCTCACCATTATTAAAATTATTAAGATTTATTTTTTTTTCATCTATTGTTTCGTCCATCCATTTAGATATTAAGTTAATTGATGCTAAGTTAAACCTGTACAAGTACTCAAAATTTGATTGATAAAGATTGACTAAATCAGCTTCATAAAACTCAAAATAAGGAGATGATTGATATGATATTTTAATTGATTTAAAATGATTTTTTTTCCAATTAAAACTATAGTCAATTTTTACTTCAGAATACGCTCTTGGACCAATATTTCCCGAGTGTTTTATGGGAATTGAAAGCATTAGCTCACCATTTGGAGAATCTATATATGTTCTATTTGTTAAAGTTTGCTTATTATAAGTTGATTTAATATCCCATAATATATTACCCGACAAAATATGTTTCCAATGTGAAATAGGAGGAAAATATGTTGGCTTGATTAACCTAACCATTAAGGCTTAGTTTTTTCAAAAAAAATTTATTTACAATCCAAGTCAATAAGCAAAAAACTAAAAAATGTATTAAATATGACTTTGGCTCACCATCATTATGAATTGTAGTAAACACACGATCCCATCTAATTTTCCAATTTTTAATTCCATCATTTATACCATCAATACTCATCCAAATAAAAACTGGTTTTCCAACAATATGATCATCTGGAACAAAGCCCCACATACGACTATCCTCTGAGCTGTATCTATTATCTCCCATCATCCAATAATAATCCATTTTGAAAGTATATTCACTAGTTTCTTGTCCATTAATAAAAATTTTATTATTTATTATTTCAAGATTATTTTTTTCATAATCTCTAATGATTTTTTTATAAAGTGGAATATTAGATAAATTTAAATTAACTATGTTATTTTTTTTTGGAATTATTAAAGGTCCAAAATTATCTTCATTCCAATCATAGGTAATATTATTTGGAAAATATGATGTATTGTAAGACTTATTCATTTTAAAATCTCTTTTTATACTATCAACAACATTACTTGAAAGAATTAAATCATAATCTTTTTCAGTGATTGTTAATCTTTTTTTTCTTTCAGTTATTTCTGAAATTGACATTCTATTTCTTCTTATTTTTTCTATAGGAATACCATTTGAATTTGTAATAATTGTAAAATTTTCTAAACTGTTGTCAACCAGACTTAAAATATTAGTTTTTATATCATCAAATGAATTTTGATTAATATTATTTATTTTAAATTTTCTTTGAAAATCATATAAACCTAATTTTTTTAGTTTTTGACTTGATATGCCATTTGAATTATATGCTATATACTTAAATAATGGTTTTGCTCTGTATGGAAGAATACTTTTTTTGTTATTAATAATTAAATCACCATTTAAAATCAATAAAGTATCTCCAGGGACAGCTACACATCTTTTTACGTAATTAGATTTTTTATCAATAGGTTTTTTTACACCTTTTTCTTTTACAAAAAATTGTCTAACTGTATCTGCAGGCCAATTAAATGTTACTATATCATTTCTCTTAATTTTTTGAAGTTTTGGAAGCCTTAGATATGGTAACTGTGGTTTATTCAGGTAAGATCTTAGTCCGGTTCCAACAATTGTATCATGCACCATTGGAAAAGCAACAGGAGTTTTAGGAACTCTTGCGCCATAGTTGTACTTGCTTACAAAAAGAAAATCTCCAACCAGTAAAGTTCTCTCCAATGATCCAGTTGGTATTATAAAAGGTTGAATAAAATATGTATGAACAACAGTTGCTAATATTACAGCAAAAATTATTGAACTAAACCATTCTTCAAATCCACTTTGTGGATTCAAATTTCTGTTTTCTAAATATTCAGACTTATTGTTGTAATTTATTATATAAATGTAAAGTCCAAGAGATAAAACAACTAATATAGTATCAAGTAAGGACTTTCTGCCAAAACTTCTAGCAGTTTCAATCCATATTATTGGGAAAATTAGAAGATTTACTACAGGAAGAAACAATAAAACAATCCACCACCATGGTCTTTTTATAATTTTCATTAAAACTAAACCATTGTATATTGGAATTATTGATAAATAAGGATTAAAACCTGCTTTCTTATATAGATTAAATGTACCTAAAGCATGGATAATTTGAATAATCAAAAAAAATATAAACCATCCAAACCAACTCATATATTATATTTTTATGTTATTAATAACATCATTTATAGTAAATACTCCTTTTTTACCGATTATATATTCAGCTGACAATACAGAGCCTAAAGCAAAACTAAATCTGTTTTTTGCATTATGACTAATTGTAATTTCATCATTTTTAGATGTATATTTTATTTCATGAAAACCTTTTTCATTTCCTTCTCTGAATGAATCAATATTTATATCATTTTTTGTGGTGTTACCATCTAATATCCAGCTAGAGTAGTTGGAGTTTTTTATTATATCATTTGCTAATTTTATAGCTGTACCACTAGGTTTGTCTACTTTTTCAATATGGTGTTTTTCATTTATATTTAATTTATAATCCTCATGGTTTTTCATCACTTTAGAAAGATATTTATTTAACTCAAAAAATAAGTTTACTCCAATGCTAAAGTTTGGAGAAAATAAAAATGTACCGTTCAAAGATTTACAATATTTCTCAATTTCTTTGAGATCATCAGTCCATCCTGTTGATCCACATATCACAGGAATTTTTAAATCTAAACAATTCTTTATGTTCTTATAAACACTTTCAGGGGAAGAAAAAATGATTGCAACATCTGAGTCCTCTAAATTAAAATTAGTATTGCTTAACTCTATAATTTTTGAGACTTTATGACCTCTAGAAATTAAAACTTTTTCAACTTCTTTACCCATCTTCCCATAACCAATAATTGCAGCATTCATATTATAAATTCATTTTAACTTTTAAACCAATACTTTGTTCAAATACTATATCATTTTCAAAGTATGGTTCAAAAGACAAGTTTTCATTAACATTGAAGTCTAATAGGTGAGCATCAATATTTGCGTCTAAAATATTCAAAAAATAAAATCCCACAAGAAATACCATAGATAAATCTTTATATTTTTTATGAAAATCTTGACCATCAAGTAGTCTATCATCATTTATAATTATACCCTGATATTGATCATCAGTAAATCCAGCTTTTCTTCTTTTATAGGCATCTCTGTAAGACCAAAACTTTTTTCTATTGTAATCGTATGAATATCCTGAAATACCAATAGCTGCATAAACAATTGGTACTTTCCACGCTTTTTTATTGTAAATCTGACCAAGACCAGGAATTACTGCAGAGTAAAAAGCAGCTTTTGAGGGTCTCAAAATATCAATTTCATTTTTTGAATTTTCTTCTTGACTAAACATTAGATTGTTAAAGAAAAAAAATAAAAAGTAAATAATAATAAACCTATTATTCATCTAGCTTTTTAATTAATTTGTTTAATTGAGAAATACTGTCAAATTTAAATGAAAGATGTCCTTTTTCATTTTTTAATTTTAAATCAATAATTAAATTATATTTTTTCTGTAGAATCTTTATCTTTTTTTCAAATGAACCATCATTTTTAGAAAATTCTTTTTTCTTCTTTTTTTGATTTAGATCTTTTACAATCTTTTCTGTTTGCCTAACTGAAAGTCCACTTCTTAATATCTTTTCGTAAATAATTAATTGCTTCTCTTTTGAATCTATATTTATTAAAGTTCTCCCGTGTCCCATTGAAATAAAATTATCTCTAATTCCACTTTGTATGATTGGATCTAATCTTAGTAATCTAATATAATTTGAAATTGTAGATCTATCCTTTCCAACTCTTTTACTCATGTCTTCTTGAGAAATATTCAACTCATCAATTAATCTACTGTAGGAAATGGCAATTTCGATTGGGTCAAGATCTTTTCTTTGTATGTTTTCAACAAGAGCCATTTCCAATGAAGCTTGATCATCAGCTTTTCTTACGTAGGCAGGAATATTATTAATTTTTAATAGTTTAAATGCTCTAAGTCTTCTTTCTCCAGAAATTAATTCATACCTATCATTATCAACTTTAACAGTTATAGGCTGTATTAAACCTAAAACTTTTATAGAAGAAGCTAAGTTGTCTATATCTTTTTTATTAAAGTTTGTTCGTGGTTGAAATGGATTCAAATCAATTGAATCAACTGAAATTTCATTGAAGCTTATTGATGAATCAGAGTTATTAAACCTATTATTTTCATCATCGCTTAAAATGGCTGATAAGCCTCTACCCAAAACTCTTTTTCTATATGCTTTTGCCAAACTAATTTAAATTTATTACTTCTTGAGCAAATTTAATATAACTTTTTGAGCCTTTGCTAGTTGAGTTATATACAATTATACTTTCTCCATGACTTGGAGCTTCACCTAAACTGACATTTCTAGGGATAATTGTTGAAAAAACCATATTCCCAAAATGTTTTTTTACATCCTCTTTTACTTGATTAGAAAGTCTTAATCTTGAATCAAACATTGTTAGCAGGATTCCTTCAATTTCAAGCTTTTCATTGTGAACCTTTTGAACACCTTTGATAGTATTTAATAATTTACCAAGTCCTTCCAAAGCATAGTATTCACATTGTATAGGAATAATAACTGAGTCTGATGCAGTAAGAGCATTAATAGTTATTAATCCTAGTGATGGTGGACAATCAATAATAATAAAATCATATTTGTCTTTAACATCACTAGTCATTTTACTAAGCATTAATTCTCTTTTTTCAACATCAACAATTTCAATTTCAATTGCAACTAAATCAATATTTGCAGGAATTATATCAAGATTTGGGCTTTTTGTATTAATTATAGAATCTTGAATTTTACATTGATTAAGTAAAACATCATAACTTGATTTGTCAAAATCTTTGCTTGAGACTCCAATACCTGATGTAGCATTTCCCTGAGGGTCAGCGTCAATTAAAAGAACTTTTTTTTCTAAAACCCCTAAGGATGCTGCCAAGCTTAATGATGTTGTAGTTTTTCCAACACCACCTTTTTGATTTGAAACTGAAATTATTTTACCCATTATTCTTTAAATTCTATTATGTAAATTTCTTCATTATCTTTTTTCATATAAAGTTTTTCTCTAGCATATTTTTCAAGACTATCAGGGTTTTTCAAATTAGATATAATTTTTTTATCAATTTCTATCTGTCTCTCTAGAACTTCTTTTCTATCAATTAACTTATTAATTTCTTTTTTTAATTTAAGATTTACTAAAATAGAGTTAGAGTCAATAAAAAAAATCCAAATAAAAAAGATCAAGGATGTTAGAATATATATGTTACTAAAAAGTTTAAAAAATTTAGAATCTTTTATTTTTTTGATTATTTCCATATAATTTTTGATCAATTTTGTTTTTAATCAATTCAAAGTCATAATCTTCATCTAAAATAATATCAGCAAAATTTTTTGAAGGCTCAACATATTTCTTATGCATTGGCTTTATCATTTTTAGAAACCTTTCTTCTACTTCAGCTATACTTCTTCCTCTCTCTCTTTTATCTCTTGAAATTCTTCTTTCTAACCTTTTTGAAGAACTCACATCCAAAAATATGCTTAAATCAAAAAAATCTCTAATATTATTTTTTAACAAAATTAAAATACCATCTAAAATAAGTAGATCTCCTTGTTTTATTAAGAGAGTTTTTTTTAGTCTTTTATGTCTTTTATATGAGTATGTAGGGGTTTTAATATCATACCCTTTTATATGTTTACTAATCTGTTGATAAAATAATTTAAAGTCAATAGAATTTGGATGATCAAAGTTAATTTTTGATCTTTTATTAAAAGAAATATCGCTATAATCTTTATAATAATAGTCTAGGGATAAATAATTTACTTTAAGTTTTGAATAATTTTTTATGATTTTTTTTGCAAGTGTTGTTTTCCCAGATCCTGTTCCCCCTGAAATTGCAACAATAATCATTAATTAGGAATAACTTTAAAAATACCTTTATTGTCAATTGCTAAATATATATATCCGTCAGGACTAAGCTTTACATCTCGAACTCTACCAACATTTTCTGCAACCTTTTCTCTATAAATTACTTTATTGTTTTTGTCTAAAACTAACCTTTCTAAATACATAAACTTTAATGATCCGACTAAAATACTTCCATTCCAGTTATCATACTTCTCTGAATTTATATATTCAAATCCGCTAGGAGCTATGGATGGAACCCAATAATAAAGAGGTTGTTCCATTCCATCAAGATCTTTATCATTAGTGATTGTTGTTCCACTGTAATTTATTCCATATGTAATTTTTGGCCAACCATAGTTTTTTCCACTTTCTACAATATTTATTTCATCCCCACCTCTTGGACCATGTTCATTAGTCCATATTTGTCCTGTAACAGGGTGCTTGAACATCCCTTGTGGATTTCTATGTCCATAAGAATATATTGCTTTTTTAGCCACTTTTTCATTAATAAAGGGATTGTCTTCCGGTATTGAACCATCTTCATTAATTCTATAAACCTTTCCTCCATCTCTTGAAATATCTTGAGGGTTTTGATCTCTATTTCCTCTGTCACCTATAGTAAAATATAAATGTCCATCATTATCAAATTGAAGTCTTGACCCAAAGTGTAAACGCTTTGAAGTCATTTCTTCTCCTAAATAAATAATTTTTAAATCTTCTAATTTATTTTCAAATAGTTTTGCACTTGCTATTGCAGTGTTAGCCTCGTCATTTTCATTAGACTTTGAATAAGAAATATATATTTTTTTATTTTCAGAAAAATTTGGATGTAATTCAATATCAAGCAATCCTCCTTGATTTTTATTAAAAACGTCAGGCACTCCATCAATTTCAGTTGCAA
>Ga0209036_1000071_pt1 | contig 36249 bp, 25 predicted proteins | sample MarorgKNORR_S2LV_3_FD_188222 | JGI IMG/M metagenome (GOLD analysis project Ga0209036, IMG submission 188222) | Marine microbial communities from the Southern Atlantic Ocean, analyzing organic carbon cycling - DCM_A/KNORR_S2/LV (SPAdes) (version 2) | ecosystem: Environmental > Aquatic > Marine >... | reverse complement strand
CCGTGCGGTAAGTGATGAGTCCCAGCGCACCGATCCCGAGGAACAAAATGATCTCCAGCAACCACTCTACCCAGGCCCAGCCGCCGTAGTCGCCATCCAATCCCAACTGACCCTCGAAAAACTCGACGACCATCGCCGCCGAGACGTAGCAGGCGCCGACCATGACGGGGAAGTACAGCACCGTCAGCAGCAACGGCACAGACAGCATCTTGAGAAAGCCTTCTCCCCAGATGAATTTATGAGCCTGCTTGTATGCCGACAGCGTGACCTTGAGTGCGTTCATCTTCGCTGCCGCGGCAAGTGACTACTTGGCAATTTCGATCAGTTCAATCTCGTAGCCCTCGGGAGCATCTACAAAAGCAAAGCCTCCGCCGGCTTCCTTCATCGTTGGGCCGTCGGAGTATTCGATACCAAGCGAGGCGAGGTGTTTGCCAAACTCCTCCAGACTGTCGACCTCGAACGCGAGATGCGTCAAATCCTCCTGCACCTCCACCGGGCCGCTGTTGGGAAAGTGACAGATCTCGATGGTTTCCTCGCTCTCCGGCGCCTTGAGAAAGGCCAGCTCGGAGCCGCGCGGCGACTTGTGCCGTCGCACCTCCTCCAGTCCGAGGACGGTCTTGTAGAATTCAACCGTCTTTTCCAGATCGTTCACGCGGTAGCGCGTGTGCAGTAGTTTTTTTGCCAGTGCCATACGCGAAGGAGCGTACCAAGCGCGGTTTATCAAGCCAAGCACCGCCGCTTGTCATCGCGCTTGGCCAAGGGTAGCTTGGCCGCATGAACCGTCAGTTTTTGATCGTTGGCCTCGTGACCACGTTGGTTGCGCTTGGCCAAGGTTCGTCCGCGCTTGGTCAGGCAGCGGCAACGAAGACTCCCGGCGTGCGCGTCGATCCGGACAATCCGCGCTACACTTATCGTACCCGCCACAGCCGTGATGGCATCGGCAAGTTTTACATGGGCCGCGAGATCGCTCACGTGATGGGGCATCTTGGTGCCGGCTGGCTGGAGCGCTCCTCGCGCGTGGCGGAGGAACGACCACAGACCCTGATCAAAGCGCTCAAGCTAAAGGCCGGCGACAAGGTGGCCGATATCGGGGTGGGCACCGGCTACTTCGCACGACGAATTTCGCGCGTGATCGGCCCCAAGGGCACGGTCTATGGCGTCGACATCCAGCAGGAAATGCTCGACCTACTGAAGCGTAACCTGAAAAACGCCGGCATCAACAACGTCGAGGGCGTGCTGGGGACCATTCAGAATCCGAACCTGCCGGCAAACACCATCGACCTCGCGCTGATGGTCGACGTGTACCATGAGTTTTCGCACCCGTACGAGATGATGCAAAACATCTGCAAGTCGCTGAAGCCGGGAGGGCGCATTGCGTTCGTCGAGTATCGGATGGAGGATCCAAACGTGCCGATCAAGCTGCTGCACAAGATGTCCCAACTGCAGGTTTTGAAGGAGGCCACTCCGCACCCGCTCGAGTGGGTCGAGACGATCTCCGTGCTACCCCGGCAACACATCATCATCTTCAAAAAAACCGGAGCCAAGTCAGCCAAGAGCAACGAACCCACCCTGCCATAATCGGCGGCCCCGCGCTTGGCCAAGCGCTTGGTTTATTGAAAATCGAACAAGGAACTCAGAAATTTGAACAGGGAAAGGTAGGGACGGCTGGGACAGCCGTCCTCGGGGTGAGACACGGATTTACTCGGATTTTCAAAATACCACTAAGATACCGGGTGGGCGGAAAAACACTGGTGCTTACCGAGTCACCCTTCGTGAACTTCTTGGTTAATAAAAATTCCCTTGGCCAAGCGCTTGGCTAGATGAGCTTTAGTGACTTTTCTGCCTGTTTGCTGAGGGTCGCCTGGCGTTTGGCCTTCGAAGAGTCGACGAGGCTTTCGTCGTAGGACGGAATCATCTCCTTCATGCGAGCGTGGCCTTCGTCGGTCTCAAGCAAGTGACTGAAACATTCGCGGACGATCTCCAGAATGATGTTCACGGATACCGACGCGCCCGGCGATGCGCCGAGCAATGCCGAGATGGAGCGATCCGCGCTGGACAACACCTCGGTGCCGAAATGGACGATACCGGCGTCGCCATCCACCTGCTTGATTGCCTGCACCCGGATGCCGGCGTCGATCAATTCCCAGTCCTCGTTTTTTGCATCCGGATAAAAATTCCGCAACTCACCCATGCGGATGTTCATGCTCTGGGTGCCCTGCTGGATGAGGTACTGCACCAGCGGAATGTTATGCAGCCCGACCTTGATCAGCGACGCGATGTTGTCCCAGCGCACCGATCCGGGGAGATCGAAATAGCTGCCGCCCTTGTGCAAAAACTTGGTCGTCCACGCCGCGTACGGGCCAAACAGCAGCGCCTTTTTGCCGTTAATGATTCGCGTGTCGAGATGCGGCACCGCCATCGTGGGTGCGGCGCCGGGCGACATGCCGTAGACCTTGGCCACGTGCTGCTCGACAATTTCCGGCTTGTGACAAACCAGCCATTGGCCGCCGACCGGAAAGCCGCCGTATCCCCTACTCTCCTCGATACCGGACTTTTGCAGCAGCGGCAGGCTGCCGCCCCCGGCCCCGATAAAGACGAACTTGGCCGTGTTGTAAAACGTCCGGCCGGTCTCCAGATTCTTCACCTTCACACCCCAACTCCCATCGGGTGTTTTCGTGAGATCAACCACGCGATGTCGTGTCGCGTAGCCGCAACCAGCCTGCTCCCCCAGCCACTCGACCAGCATCTGGGACAGGGTGCCAAAGTTGACGTCCGTGCCGCCGTCCACCTTGGTCGCGGCGATCGGCGTATCGTCACGCCCGGCCAACAGCAGCGGCGCCCACTTGAGGATCGTCTCACGGTCCTCCGTGTATTCCATGCTGCTGAAAAAATGATGCGCGCTCATCCTCTTGTGTCGCGAGCGCAGGAAGTCCACTTGTTCCTGCCCGTACACAAACGAAATGTGCGGCACGGGGCTGACGAATTTCTTCGGGTCATCGATCAGGCCGTTGCGCGCGGCGTAGCCCCAGAAATATTTCGACTGCTCGAACTGCTCAAAAATCTCGATCGCCTTGGCCACATTGACCTCGCCGTCATCGCCGCGATTCGGGGTGTAGCTCAGTTCGCAGATGCCGGCATGGCCGGTGCCGGCGTTGTTCCAGCCGTTGGAACTCTCCTGCGCCAACTCCTCAGTGACCTCGTACAGTTGAACCTTCAAGTCGGGTTGAAGATTCTTCAATACCGCACCGAGCGTGGCGCTCATGACGCCGCTGCCAATCAGGATGACATCCGGGTTTTCAATGTGTTGAGCGCTGCTCATAAAAGGGCGCAGAGGATGCGAAAAAAAAGATGCGAATCCAAGCGCAACCCACCCCCCAGTGATGGGTTGAATGCCGCTCCATTTTGTGGCTTCATCCCGGTCTCTAGCCGTTTAACGAGACTTTTTTGACATGAAACTGAACTGGATCAAATCGACCCTGACCGTTGCCGCAGCCCTGGCGCTGGCGACGAATCTTTCCGCGCAACGCCACGGCCCGGCCGCCGCCGCCGAGCAGGCCAAGCAGCTCATCCCACACCCGGAACTCGAGGCCACATTGTTTGCCTCCGAGCCGATGCTGGTCAACCCGGCCAACATGGATATCGACGCCGAGGGACGCGTGTGGGTGACCGAGGGCGTGAACTACCGCCTCTTCAAGCCGTGGGGCAAAATTCAGCCCGAGGGCGACCGCATTCGCATCCTTAAGGACACCGACGGCGACGGCAAAGCCGATGTCGCGAAAACCTTTTATCAGGGCAACGACGTCAACGCCGCGCTGGGCATCTGTGTGCTCGGCACCAAGGTGATCGTTTCCTGCTCACCAAAGATCCTGGTCTTCACCGACGAGAACGGTGATGACAAGGCCGACGGCCCGCCGCAGGTGGTGTTCAATGGCATCGGAGGCGTAGATCACGATCACGGCGCACACGCATTCGTGTTCGGACCGGACGGCAAACTGTATTTCAACATCGGCAACGACGGACGTCGCCTGAAGACGCCGGACGGTAAAAACTTCATCGTCGACAAGGCCGGCAACGAGATCGACGGCCGCGGCAAGCCGTACCGGCAGGGGCTCGTGTTCCGCTGCAACCTCGACATGAGTGGGGTCGAGACGCTCGGCTTCAACTTCCGCAACAACTACGAGGTCACCGTAGATTCGTTCGGCACAATCTGGCAGTCGGACAATGACGACGATGGCAACAAGGGCGTACGCATCAACTATGTCATGGAGTTCGGCAACTACGGCTACACCGACGAACTCACCGGGCGCGGCTGGCGCACCCAGCGCACCAATCAGGAAAAGGACGTCCCCTCCCGTCACTGGCACCAAAACGACCCAGGCGTGATCCCGAACCTCATCCAGACCGGCCAGGGTTCACCGACCGGCATCGCGATCTACGAGGGCAAACTGCTGCCGTCCGTTTTTCAGGGGCAAATGATGCACTGCGACCCCGGCCCGCGCGTGGTGCGCGCCTACCCAGTCAAGCGCAGCGGTGCCGGCTACACCGGCGAGACGGTCAACATGCTCACGAGCAAGGATCCGTGGTACCGCCCGTCCGACGTCTGCACCGCCCCCGACGGCTCGGTGTTCGTTGCCGACTGGCATGACGGCCACGTGGGCGGCCACCACATGACCGACCACAAAAAGGGCCAGATGACCGGCCGCATCTACCGCCTCACGCCGAAGGGCAAATCCAAGGCGTACAAGATTGCGAAGAACCGTACCGCCAGCTCGATGCTTTCCTCGCCAAACATGTCCGAGCGCTACGTCGCATGGCAGCAACTCCACAAGGTCGGCGCCAAGGCCGAAGGCACACTGCTTGAGCTTTGGAAAAGTGACGACCAACGCATTCGCGCCCGCGCCCTCCACCTGCTCGCCCGCATCAAGGGTGCCGAGAAGAAATACATCAACCTTGCGTTGAAGGACAATAACCCGGACATCCGCATCACCGGCATTCGCATCGCCCGCGAGCGCGGGCTCGACGTGATTCCGTTCGTGAAAAAGATGGTCAACGACAAGGACGCCGGCGTTCGCCGCGCCTGCGCCATCGCGCTGCGCCACAACGAGTCACCGGAAGCCCCCGCGCTCTGGACCAAGCTCGCGCAGCAGCATGACGGCAAAGACCGCTGGTACCTCGAGGCGCTTGGCCTTGCGCTCGACAAGCAGCAGGACAAATTCTTCGGCGCCTGGCTTGAGGCCATCGGCAGCGACTGGGACACCCCGGCCGGCCGCGACATCATCTGGCGTTCGCGCTCCAGCAAAACCTCCGACCTGCTGGTCAAGATTCTCCTCAACAAGAAAACCAAGGACGAGGAGAAGCCTCGCTACATTCGCGCACTGGATTTTCAGTCCGGCCCTGAGAAGGACGCCGCATTGATCAAGCTGATCGGCGCGGGGAGTTAACCCTCCCCCGCCGCCTCGGCGGCGAGCAGCGACTCGATGAACGGCAGGTCATCCGGCGTGGTGGCCTTTGGGTTGGGGCGGTCGCACTCGATCAATTTTACCGCTTGGCCAAGCGCCTCACACGCGGCGGTGTCGTCGGTGATCGCCAGCCCCTCGTTGCGCACCTTGGCCAAGGCGGCCAAAATGACCTCCCGCCGAAACACCTGCGGCGTCTGCACCGCCCACAGGTTTTCGCGATCCACCGTCCCGAGAATCTGCGCCTGAACATCGCCGCGCTTGAGCGTGTCGGACACGCGCTTGGCGAGTACCGCCGCCCCCATTTCCCGGGCGGCGTCGATCGCTTGGCCAAGCGAGCCAAGCGGCGTGCACGGCCTAGCGCCGTCCTGAATAGCCACCACGGCGGACGCTTTGTCGGTGGCGTTCACGCCGTTCCAAACTGAGTCCTGCCGCTCCGCCCCCCCCTCGACAATGCACCATGGTTTGGCCGCAGCAATGCGCTTGGCCAAGTTTTCAAAAAGTGAACGGGATTCCCCGCGGGTGACGATGACGATCTCTGCCGTCTCGGCAAATCGGTCGAAGCGCCGCCACGTGTGGCCGACCAGTGGCAGGCCGGCAACCTCCATGAACAGCTTGTCACCCTGCCCCATCCGCGAACCGCGACCGGCCGCAACGATGACGATGGACACCCCCGACATGATCCCCGACTACGCGATCAGGTCGTGCGCCACGTGACCATGGACATCGGTCAGGCGCATGTCGCGCCCGTCGAAGAAGTAGGTCATCTTTTTGTGATCCATCCCGAGCAGATGCAGCATCGTGGCGTGCATGTCGTGGATATCGAGCTTGTTCTCCACCGCCCGGTAGCCGAACTCGTCAGTCGCACCGTAGGTGATGCCGGGCTTGGCCCCGCCGCCGGCCATCCAAATGGTGAAGCCAAACGGGTTGTGATCGCGGCCATTGCTGCCCTGCGCGAACGGCGTGCGGCCAAACTCACCGGACCACACAACAAGCGTGTCCTTCAGCATGCCGCGAGATTTCAAGTCGCGCAGCAGCCCGGCAATCGGCTGGTCGGTTGCGCGGGAGTTGTCGCCGTGATTTTTCTTCAGGCCACCGTGGGCGTCCCAGCGGTCGTTGCCGCTGATCCGCGGGCAGGTCAACTCGATGAAGCGCACGCCCTTCTCCACCAATCGGCGGGCGATGAGACACTGCATGCCGAACGTGCGCGTCGGGTCGTACTTGGAGTCGAGCCCATAAAGTTTACGCGTTGCCTCGGTCTCGCCCTTGACATCGATCAACTCCGGCACGGCCGCCTGCATGCGGTAGGCCATCTCGTAATTCGCGATGGCCGACTCGAGCTCGTCCACCTTACCCAGCCGATTGAGCACGCCCTGATCGAGTTTATTCAGCAATCCCAGCTTGGCCTGCTGAACGCCCGGCCGGCTTTCGCGCGGGCGAATGTCCGCAAGCGGTTCCTTGCCGGTCTTGAACACCGTTGCCTGATGACTGGCCGGCAGGAAGCCGTTGCCAAAATTGTCCCAGCCGCCGGATGGAATCAGGCCGCCGTTGAGCACAACAAAGCCAGGCAGATCCGTTGCCTCGGTGCCCAGCCCGTAGCTCATCCACGCGCCCATGCTCGGGCGGCCCTGCACACCAAATCCGGTGTGCAGGAAAAAATTCGCACTGTTGTGCTCGGAAAACTTGGAAGTCATCGAGCGCACCACGCACAGCTCATCCGCCATCTCGCCGACGTGCGGGAACAGGTCACTCACATTCAGCCCGGACTGACCGTACTGTTTGAAATTCCACGGCGACTTCAGCGTCTTGCCGATGTTGTCAAACTGCGTCGGGTTGATCTTCGCGGAGAACGGCTTGCCGTTGTCCTTCTCGAGACGCGGCTTGTAATCGAACGAATCGACCTGCGACACACCGCCGTCCATGTAGAGAAAAATGACGCTCTTGGCCTTGGCGTCGTGATGCGGCTTACGCGGCGCGAACGGGGACTTGGCCTTACCGTAGGCCGGGTCGGCGAGCAAACTGCTCAACGCCACCGCGCCAAACCCGGTGGCACAACGCCCCAGCATCTCCCGCCGGCTCATCGGCCGCGGCATGAAGTTCTGGCATCCTTTACTTTGCAATTTCATTTCGTTTTAGAATCAGGTCAGTTGACGAACACGAACTCTTTCACGTTGAACAGTGTGTGGCAGAGGTCTATCAGGGGTTGTTTGAGAGAGTCGTTGCCGGTCTCTTTTTTCTGGGCTTCGATGAAGCCCACCGCCGCCTCGGCCTCCCACGGTTCCGGGTCGCGCCCGAACGCCTGCTGGTAAGCGAGGTTCACCAGTTCACCGGTGGCAGATGTGCCGGAGTTCAAAAGTGCGTCGGCCCAGATCGATGCCTGCGCGTGCAGGAACGGATTGTTCAACATGATCAACGGCTGCGCCGGCGAGTTGGACACCACCCGCTTGCCGATGGTTGAGAACGGCGTCGGCTTGTCGAACGCCATCAGCATCGGCTCGAGGTGGTTGCGGCGCACCTCAACGTAAATGCTCCGGCGTCCGTCGCCATCCATCGGGCCGCTGCCGCCGGGGCTGCGGTTATTCCGCATGAACGGCGTGATATGCACCATCGGCCCTTTGCCGAACTGCCGCTTGTCGATGCGGCCGGACACGGCGAGCAACCGGTCGCGGATCACCTCGCCCTGCAGCCGACGGATCGGCATCCGATGCAGCAGGTAGTTGTTCGGGTCAACCTTCGCGCTGGCCATGTTTGGCTTGCTCGATTGCCGGTACGTACTGGAGAGGACCACCTGTCGAATCATGTCCTTCAACGACCAGTCGCGGTCCATGAGTTGCGAGGCGAGAAAATCGAGCAGATTCGGATGCGTGGGCGCCTTGCCGGTGGCGCCGAGGTTGTCGACCGTCTCGACGATGCCGCGCCCAAACAGATGATGCCAGACACGGTTCACCACCACGCGGGAGACGAACGGGTTGGCAGGGTCGACCATGCGCCTGGCCAAAGCCATCCGGCCACTCCCGCGGCTGGGCGCCTCGCGCTTGGCCAAGGCCTCCAGAAACGATCGCGGCACCAGTTTCGTCTCCGGTGACTTGTGATTGCCTCGCACCAAAATTGGTTCATCCTCGCCACTGCCATCGAGCAGTGTCAGCGCCCACGAGGCACCCGGGATGCTCTTTTCAATATCCGATCGCTGCTTTTGGTATGCCGCAAAACCAGCCGCCGCCTGGCCAAGGTCGGCCGGGCGTTCCAATAAATTGTCGTGGCGAATCACCCAGTTGAGCAACTGCGCCGTTTCGCGACCGGCCTTGCCGCCCGCCAGGTCGGTTGCAGCGGAAACAAACACGTCGGCCAAGCCCTTGGCCAAGCCGGTGTCGCTCTCCAGCAGCTTGGCCAAGCGCGAGTTCACCGGGCGGATCACCGGCGGTTCGCTCCCGCCGAACTGCACCCGCTCGAGCGCAAAGTCGCCGCGCGGCGTGAACTCCACGTGTACCCGGAAGCCGATGTAGTCGCGCACGCGATGCCCGTGCCACTTCCACTCGTCGCCCTTGCTGTCGAGTTTTTGGCGGACGATCCCGTGCAGCGGCCCAGCGACCTGCCGGTGTGAGTTCACCGCCATGAACACGTCTGCCTTGCCCTTGTAGCGGTACCAAAGCATGTCTCCGTTGACGCCAAACGTGCGCGTGCGGATCAGCCCGGAAAATCGGGTGCTCAACTCGTCGTTTCGCGCCGCCCCGTTTTCGTTGAATTCCATGATCGGCCGTTTCGGGTCGTTTCCAAAAACAGGTGATCCGGCTTTCATCGGCCCGGCGCCGAACTGTTTGCCGCCGGGAAACCACTCGCCGCTGTCCTGTTCACGGCGATAGTCGGCGACCATGTCCTCGGCGCGCCAGTCTCGTTCGCTTTTGACGTAGTTACGTTCGCCCTCTTCAACCGTCTCGATGATCTTGACCGACTTGGCCTGCGCGGTGGTGTCTGCCTCAAGTTTGCGCATTGCGGCCAACGAATCGCCGCGCGACTGGCCGAGCGCCACCTTGACGATGCCGTGAAGAGGATCGGCCACGCTGCCCCGCGCCTTGTCAAAGTAGGCCACCCAGGCCGCGAGTTTGTCAGTGTTCAACTTGGCCGCCTCGGCAACGGCCTTCACCGTGGGATGCGAAGCGATGTAATCGGCCGGCTTGGGCGCGTCTTCGCCAGTCGGGATTTCGTTCAATATCTTCGCAGCCACCGGGAGGTAGTCGCCAATGCGGCTCACGCGGGTTTTCACCGTGGCGGCGTACTCGGTCACGAGCCGGGTCTCATTTTCGGCACGGAGCTTGGCCAGTTTTTTGTGGGCACTGTCCTGCGCGACCGGGTCGGCGACATCTTTCAAATGATAACCGGAACTCTGCAGGTAACCGGCGAAGGCGTAGTAGTCTGCCGTCGAGATGGCGTCGAATTTATGATCGTGGCAACGCGCGCAGCCCATCGTCAGGCCTAGGAATGCCTTGGAGTAAACGTCGATCTGGTTGTGCACGCGGTTGCACTCATCGCCACGAATGTCCACCGGCGAATGGGTCGCCTCGCCGAGATGCCAAAATCCCGCCCCCTTCGCCGATTCATTCTCGCGGGTGGCTGGGTCAAGGCGCGGCTGCTTGACCATGTCCCCGGCGACGTGTTCCACGACAAAGTCATTGTACGGCACGTCGGCGTTGAGGGCGCGTACGACGTAGTTGCGGTAGCGATAGGCCTGTGGGATGGGGTAATCCGCCTCGTGCCCGCGCGTCTCGGCAAACCGCACGAGGTCGAGCCAGTGCTGGCCCCAGCGTTCGCCAAAATGCGGCGACGCCAACAGCCGCTCGACGAGGTTTTCGTAGGCGATCGGCGAAGTGTCAGAAACGAACGCCTCGACTTCCGCCGGCGTGGGCGGCAGGCCAGTGAGGTCAAAGTACAGTCGGCGGATCATCGTCTGGCGCGACGCCGGTCCACTAGGGGAAAGCTTGGCCTGTTGCAAACGGGCGAGGACAAATTGGTCGATCGAGGTCCGGGGCCAGCCGGCGTCTGCATCGAGTGCCGGAGGCTGGACGTCTCGAGGCACCGACTGCCAAGCCCAGTGCTCGGCCTTACGCTTGGCGATGTCGAATTCACCTTTGTCAGAAATTTCAGCGGACTTCCCATCACGGGGGTCCGGTGCGCCCATCTCGATCCATTTGGTCAATTTCGCGATAGCGTCATCCGGCAATTTGTTCTTGGGCGGCATCTGCAGGTCTTCATTCTCGTAGGAAACCACCTTAAGCAGCAAACTCGCCTTGGGATCGCCGGGGACGATCGTCGGGCCGGCTTCGCCGCCCTTGAGCAGCCCCTCACGGGTGTCGAGTAACAGTTCGCCCTTGGCCTTACCAGCCTCTTCGCTGTGGCATTTGTAGCAGTTTTGAACCAAAACCGGCCGAATGTGGTTCTCGAAGAACTCGATTCCCCCGGGCTCAACCGCCGCCAAGCCGCTTGGCCAAGCGGCCATTCCCAGGCCAATTGCTGCTGTGCCCTGCAATAATCGTTGAAAAAAGCTCATGAACGAAGCCCCGAAGACTACAAAAACAGGCCATAAATTCAAGCCAACGCAACCCGGGAACCCGTTCCGAGCCAAGCGCTTGGCCAAGCGTCAAAACGCAAAATACCCCCAATAAACGCTTGCAATCGACTTGCTGGCCACTATGGTTTCCGCCCTTTTGTTGGGAGCCAAAATGATACTCAACCCCGATCAATTGACGATACTGGCCCAAGCCGCACCTCAGACCGCACCCCAGAATGCCCCCGGAATCGGCGGCATGCTCTTACCAATGGTGCTGATGATGGTCCTCTTTTATTTCCTCCTCATCCGCCCCCAAACCAAGCGGGAGAAGGAACGTAAAAAAATGGTGGAAGCACTGAAAAACGGGGATTCGGTGGTCACCCGCGGCGGCATCGTGGGCTCCGTCCAGTCGGTGAAGAACGACACCCTCACCATCCGGTCTCTCGAAAGCAAATTTGAGGTCTACAAAGACGCGGTGGAACGCGTCATCACAGACCGTGGCGATTTAAAAGAAAACAAATAGTTAAAAACCGTGAAACGCAATAATCTTAACCGGTTCCTCTTCCTGCTCTTGGTGCTCGGCTGGGCGTGGTACGAGATGACCCCACTTCAGGACAAGCCTGGGCGTTTGTTGGACCGATTTACCTCTGAGTCGACAAACAAAGTCGTCGTCACCGAGATCGCCGTAACGGCTCAAACCAATTTTTTGGCTCAATCCGAGTCGGAGAAAAACGAGTACGGCGCGCTCATGTCGGCGGTCGTTGAGTCAGGCGTCGCGCTGTCCGATCACTTCGACTACAAGTTCAGCGGCAAGAAGACGACCGAGGAGATGAACAACCTGATCATGCAGAAGCTGCAGCGGGATTCCTCCGGTCAAATCCAGTTCGGCCTCGATTTGCAGGGCGGTTCCTCCTTCCTCGTCGAGATGCAAATGAACTCCACCAACAAGGTCGAGCAGGAGGGTGCCCTGTCCCAGGCGGTGGAAGTGCTGCGACGCCGTGTGGACGATGAGTTTAGTGGCGTGGTCGAGCCGGACATACGGCCGATGGGTGAGGATAAGGTCATGATCCAGTTGCCCGGCCTTTCTGCGGCCAATCAGGCCAAGGCCCGCCAACTGGTCACACAGGCCGCGTTCCTTGAGTTTGGCCTCGTTCACACCAACTCAATGGCCTTGATTGCAAACGGTGTTACCCCGCCGGGATACAAGAAATACACCGAGACAAGGACAGACGCGCAGGGAATCGAACGTACCGAGGAACTTCTCGTTGAAACGCAGAACCAATACGGCCTCAGGGGGGAGCAAATCGTGAACGCCTCCCCTTCCCGGGATCCGCTGACTTCGAATGCACTAATTCTATTTTCATTCAATAGCGAAGGCGGAGTCGCTATGGGCAGCCTTAGCGGGGCCAACGTCGGGCGGCAAATGGCCATCATCCTCGATGGTCAGCTCATGTCCGCCCCAGTTTTGCAGGAACAGATCACCAGTAACGGCCAGATCACCGGCGATTTCACCATGCAGGAAGCCGCGAGCATCGCCAACGCCCTGCTTAACCCGCTCAAGGCGCCCCTGGAAATCGTCGAGGAAATGAGCGTGGAACCCACCCTCGGCGCGGACTCGGTGCAGAGTGGAACCAAGGCCGCCATTTACGGTGTGATCGCGGTGGCGATCTTCATGCTGATTTACTATTGGTTCGCCGGTGCGGTGGCCAACTTCGCGCTGGTACTCAACCTGTTCATTCTGATGGGCGTCATGTGCTACCTCAACGCCGCCCTCACCCTGCCGGGCATCGCCGGTATTGTGTTGACCATCGGCATGGCGATCGACGCGAACGTGCTGATTTTCGAGCGTATCCGCGAGGAACTCAAGGCCGGCAAAGGCATCCAAGGAGCGGTGGAAACCGGCTATGCGCGCGCGTTCGGCACGATCATCGACGCCAACCTGACCACGCTCATCGTCTCGGTGATCCTGATGATCATGGGCACCGGCCCGGTGAAGGGCTTCGGTGTCACGCTCACCGTTGGCATCTGCGCCAGCATGTTCACCGCGCTGGTGGTGACTCGCCTGGTATTCGACCTATTCCGCAACTTTGGCGCAGATCAGGGCTTGCACCTACTTCAACAGCCTAAGATCAACTTCATGAATTTTGCCAAGATCGCCTTCGGCATCTCTTGGGCTTTGGTCATCGTGGGCATCGCTTTTGGCTTCTCACGCGGTAAAGACGCGCTTGGCATTGACTTCAGGGGCGGTGACCGCATTACTTTTGAGTTTACCGAAGGCAAAAAGAAAGCTAACGCCGTTCTGCGTGATGCACTTGACCAAGCGGGCCTCAGTGACAACATGATCCAGTATCAGTCAGGCGGTGGCAGCCGCGAGCGACTTCAAGTCACGGTACCGTTTGGAAAAGGCGGCGAAGCTGAGGCGGTTTTAACCAAATCGTTCGTTGGAGACGAAAATTTCAAGAAAGTCAGCCAACTCCGAACTGGCGCCAGCATCAGCCAGGATATTTTGAAGAGCGCGATCAAGTCGCTGCTCATCGCGCTGTTTGCGATCCTTGTGTACGTGACATTCCGCTACGAATTCTCGTTCGCGCTGGGGGCGATACTTGCCATCCTTCACGATATCCTCATGACGATGGGTATCTTTTTTCTCTGGGGAGGCGAACTGAGTTCGCCCGTGATGGCAGCTCTTCTAACAATCATCGGTTTCTCAATCAACGATACCATCGTGATTTTCGACCGCATCCGTGAAGATTTGAAACTTGGCCTGCCGGGTACCTTCACCGAAATCATGAACGTAGCCATTAGCAAAACACTCAGCCGGACGATCATTACCTCCGGGACCACCCTGCTGGCGGCCGGTTCGCTATTCTTCTTCGGTGGTGGAGCGATCAACGAATTCGCCTTCGTGCTGCTGGCGGGTGTGCTGACCGGTACATTCTCCAGTATCTTCATCGCCGGGTCGCTGGTCCTGTGGCGGAACAAGGGCGAAAAGCCAAAGCTCGCCGACGAGACGGTGATTACCCAGCACAGCATTTCCACCTCCGAGGCGTAAAAATCCATTTACCGAAAAGCCGCCAAGCCAGCGCTTGGCGGCTTTCTTTTTGTCCGCCGCCTGTGTAAACACCGCCGGGCCATACGCTGAAAACACATGATACTCGCCGCCAGCACGGAAACCGCAGCAGCAACGGAAGCCGCCTTGAGCATCGGCCCCGTTTACTGGGCCTGGTTCATCGGAGCAGTGCTGATTTTCCTGGCGCTGGACCTCGGTGTGTTTCATCGCAAACCCCACGCCGTTGGTTTCGGCGAGGCGCTGATGTGGACGTCCATCTGGTTTTCCATGTCCATGGCGTTCGCATTTTGGATCGCCCCGGCGATGGTCGGCGAGCAGTGGACCGGTGATCACACCAAGCTGTTCATCACCGGCTACGTGGTCGAGTTGTCCCTGTCGATGGACAACGTGTTTGTCATTGCCCTGATCTTTTCCTTTTTCCGCGTGCCGGCGGAGTTTCAGCACCGCGTTCTGTTCTGGGGCATCCTCGGCGCGCTGATAATGCGTGCGGCGATGATTCTCCTGGGCGCCAGTCTGATTCATCAATTCCACTGGATCCTCTACCTATTCGGTGCGTTCTTGCTGATCACCGGCATCAAGATGCTCTTCGCCGGCGACGAAGAGGTCGAACCGGAAAAAAACTTCGCCATCCGTCTGGCCCGCAAGTTTTACCCGGTATCCACCCAATTTGACGGTCAGAAGTTTTTTACGGAACTGGATGGTCGCCGGGCGCTGACTCCGCTGGCACTCTGCCTGATCATGGTTGAGACCACTGACCTGATCTTTGCAGTCGATTCCATCCCGGCCATTTTCGGGATCACCACCGAGGCATTCATCGTTTTTACGTCGAATGTGTTTGCAATTTTAGGCCTCAGGTCGCTCTACTTTGTCTTGGTTGGCCTCCTCCGTCATTTTTGCTACCTGAAATACGGGTTGGCACTGGTGCTGGTCTTCATCGGGTTCAAGATGTTGATCGTCCTGTGGGAGGGCCGGCCCGGTTGGCTTAATTTTAGCGAGAACCACGACATGGTACTCATCATCGTCGGAGCGATCCTTGGCCTGTCCATCGTCGCCTCGCTGTTGGCATCGAAAAAGGAACCGGAAGAGACCGGGACGAATGCCGATGGACAATAAATCCAAGCGCTTGGCCAAGCGCGAGTGAACGATTTTTAGTGTATGAACAACAAAACTAACAAACTGAACCGGATAATGAGGAGGGTCCGGATTCCGGCGTGAAATATCGCTGGAGCCTCGCACCTTCACAACCGCTGTTAACCGGCCAACTCATTCGAGAGCTGCCGCTGTCGCCGCTACTGGCGCAATGTCTCGTCAACCGGGGTGTTGCCAACAAGGCGGAAGTCAGCGAGTTCCTGAACCCCAGGCTCAAGCTGTTGGCCGACCCGTTTCTTATTCCAAACATGGAAGCCGCCATCGAGCGGCTTTGGAAGGCACGCAGTAACAACGAGCGGTTGTTGATTTATGGCGACTACGACGTGGACGGCATCAGCTCCACCGCACTGCTGGTGGAGGTGTTGACCGGACTCGGCTGGAACGCGCAGCCGTATCTTCCCGGCCGATTTGACGATGGCTATGGGCTCAGCCCTGTTTCGCTGGAGAAATGCCTCGATCAGTTCGATGTCGATGTCGTGCTCGCGGTCGATTGCGGCTCGACCGCCGTGGAAGCCATCGATTTTCTCAACGAGAAAAAAATCGACGTCCTCGTCCTCGACCACCATCAGGTCAGCGTCCCCCCGCCCAACCCGGTGGCGATGGTCAATCCGCAGCTCAGCGACGATTACCCCAACTTTCAGGAGTTGTGCTCCGTCGGTCTCGCCTTCAAGCTCGCCCATGCCATCGTCAAGCGCGGGCGACAGGAAGGGCTGCAAAACGAGCGTGACCTCGACCTCAAGCAATACCTCGACCTCGTCGCGCTTGGCACCGTGGCCGACCTCGTGCCGTTGACCGGCGAAAACCGAAAACTCCTCCGCGCCGGGCTCGACCAACTCAGTGAAACCACACGACCGGGACTCGTCGCACTGAAAAAAATCGCCAACGTCAGCCAGCCGGTGAGCGTGTTCAACGTCGGCTTTCACCTCGGTCCGCGCCTCAACGCCGCCGGTCGAATGGAAAACCCGGCCGCCTCGCTGAACCTTCTTCTGTCCAATGACAGTATCGAAGCCGAGAAAAACGCCAACATGCTGGACGGCTACAACCGGGAACGCCAGAAAATCGAACGGGACATTTCCACCCAGGCCGTTAACAGCATCCGCGAACGGTTCAACCCGGAAAAGGATTTCGTCATCGTCGAGGGCAACATGGAATGGCATCTCGGCGTGATTGGCATCGTGGCCTCGCGGGTCATGCGCGAATTTTACCGGCCTACATTCATCCTCGCGAGTGACGGCGACGGGTGGAAAGGCTCGGCCCGCAGCATCGAGGGCTTCGACCTCGCCGAGGCCATGCGCGGCTGCGACGACCTGCTCAACGACCATGGGGGCCACGCGATGGCTGCCGGCGTCTCTGTCAAGCCGGGCCGACTCGACGCCTTTCGTGAGCGGATCAACGAGATTGCCAGCAAGATCATCACTCCCGACATGTTCCAGCCCCCGCTGAAACTCGACGCCGAGACTGACCTGTCCGAGATGACCCTCGTCCGTGTGGAGGAAATGGGACAACTCGAACCACTTGGCCAAGGGAACCCAGAGATTCAATTGCTCATTCCCGACCTCAACCTGTCCAGCCCCGTGTACCGCATGGGCAAGGACCGGCAACACGCGAAATTCTGGGTCACCGACGAGCGCGGCTCCTGTGAAGTCATCGCGTGGAACCTGAAGCCGGAGGACGAACCCAAGGACCAATTCGACCTCGCCGTGGCCCCCCAGGTCAACGACTTCAACGGCCACCGCTCCGTCCAGCTAAAGCTGATCGACTGGCGCCCTGCCCAAGGCTGACCCCGCTTGGCCAAGCGTTAGACCTCGAGCGTGGCCATTCGACGAATTCCGGCCCGCAACGGCAGCCAACCAAGCAGGAACGACACCCCGAGGAACAGCACCCATCCCGCCCAAAAAGCCATCGTCGAACTACCACCGAAGGCCCAGCGCGAAGTCATCGCCATCAGCGTCACCATCCCCACGATGTAAAGAAAACTCAGCACGAGACAGAGCGTGCCGCCGAAGCCGCTGACGATCTTGCTCGGGTTTTCCTCGCGAAAATTGGGGTACACCGCGCCCAGACCGACCGCCAGCGCGTTCAGCGTGAACGACATCACGCCAACCGTGACGGTGAAGTAAATTATCCGGTCAATTGACACCGAGAGCATCGTACACGATGTACCAACGAGGATCATCGTCACCGTCATCGATACGGCTGTGGAAAAGAGGAACTTGGTCAGCAACACCCGCCGCATCCCCAGCGGGGCCATTCCCACGATCCAGACCCGTTTTCCCTCCAGCGAAATCTGCGGAAAAACAAACCGCGTGGTCAACGTCGCGAGATTCAGCGCACACGCGCCAAGGTTCAGATACGAGGTGAGATCGATCCAAAAATCACTCGTCAGTCGATGCGAAAAATATCGCAGGTTCATGATGTAGGCCACCAGCAGGCCAAGCAGGATGAGCGATTGGCCCCACTGGGTGGTGTCGCGCCAAAACGTCCGGATGTCCTTGACGATCAACGCCCGGGAATCCGCCCTGCCCCACCAGAACCACTTGGCCAAGCGATCGAGCAGCTTGGGCTGAAACGCCGCTTGGCCAGCGCCGGAACCGCGTTTCCAAAATCCCCACGCTCCCCCGCCGCCCCGGCTGTTCACCGCCGAGAGCGATGCGAAAAAAAGGCCGCCGGACTTAGTCGCCGCAATGTAGCCAAAAAACAGCGTGTGACTGAGCAGAACCAGCCCGAAGAAAAACGTCCCCATCACAGCGCCCTCCACCCAAAGCGTGAGCCCGCTCGACACCCAAAAACTGGGCAGATACGGGAAGAGCGAAAACCGTGTCCGCGCGAGCAGACGATCGACCACGTCGAGCACGCGGGTCTCGAGCATCTCATCGGTCACGGTCTCCGGCTGCAGCCACGAACTGATCGACACGATCACGAGCACGACCACCAGCATCGCCGCGATCTGGAATGCAAGCCGGTCCAGCCAACGCGCCAGGCCCAGTGCCGCCCAACTTCCCAGCACACCCGGCAGCACAACGAACAGAGCCACAAAAACCGGCGTCACGAGATAAAAATGCCAAGGCGCATTGTGTGTTGTTCCGTAGGCGATCACCAGTGGCGCAATCAAAAACAGGAACGCCCATGAGGCAAGAATGCCGGACTCGAAAATTTTCCAGCGATAAACCACCTTGTGCGGCACCGGCAGCGTGAGAAGAAAATGCGTCTCCCGATTGCGAAACAAATTGGTGAAGTTGATGATAACATTGCTCAGCAGAAGCAGCAAAAACAGAAACGCGAACAACAGGAACATCATCCGCTCGATCAACACCGGTCCCAGTCCGGGAAAACTCGAGGTAAATTGCAGGCCCTTGTGAAACAGGCCGAACGCCAGCCACGCGTACCCCACGACAAACAACCCCATGAGGAAGGCGTGCAGCCGAGACTGCGACACCGCCAGCTTCAGGCGACGCCAGTTTTGTGTTCGGTTGACACCCGCCAACAAGCGCCAGTACGGGATGGGACGTGACTCATCCATCGGCGTTTTGAGTCAACGAAAGGAAGATCGACTCGAGCTTGTTGTCGCGGTTGGTCGCCTGCAGTTCCTCATGGGAACCCACCGCCGCCAGTTTGCCGTGGTTCATGATGCCGATCCGGTCAGCCATCTCCTCGGCCACACTCAACTGGTGGGTGGAGACGAACACCGTCATCCCCTCGTCGGCACGCTCGCGCAGGATGTCCTTGAGCACGCGGGCGTGATGTGGGTCCAGCCCCACCATCGGCTCGTCGAGCACGAACACCTCCGGCGCGTGCATCAGTGCCGAGACGATCGCCACGCGCTGCTTGGTCCCGTGCGACAGTCCCTCGATCGACTTGGACAAAAACTCCCCAAGGCTGAACCGCTCGGCCAACACCTCCGCCTCGCACTGGATCGCTGCCTCCTCCATCCCGAACAACTGGCCTGTGAACCGGAAGAACTCGGTGGGCGTCAGCTTGTCGTACAGGAACGGGAAATCCGGGACGTAAGCCATGCGCTTGCGCGCCTCAAGCGGGTTGGCTTCGGTATCAATGCCGCAAATCCGCACCCGGCCGCTCGTCGCCTTCATTAGGCCGGACATCACCTTGATCGTGGTGGTTTTGCCGGCGGCGTTCGGGCCGAGGATGACAAAAAACTCCCCCTTCGGAACGGTCAGGCTGATGTTGTCCACCGCCGTCAAATCGCCAAAGCACTTGGTTAACCCTTCAATCTCAATCATGGCTCTTTTGGTTTTCGGAGCGGGATGCTCTCATTGTTCATCACCAACTGCCCCGGGAACTGCACCTGCAAAATCTCCCCCACCCGGCTCACCCGAACGGTGATCTGACGCTCGCCCGGCAGCTTGAATTCCAGCCGGTAAATCCGCACGCGCGTGCTGCCAAGGCGCATGGCATCGTTGTAGGCATCCCACTCGAGGCCAAGCGACAACGGGCCAACCCTGCCACCGGGTTGCGCTTGGCCAAGCGACGGGAGCATCGGCTTGATGAACGGGCCAAGCGCGGGGCCGGCAAACTGATCCACCAACGCCGCCGGGTTGTGCATCTCCTCGAACGATGTCGAGCGTTCCCATTGGCCAAGCGCGCCCTCGTACTTCACCTCGAGCAGTTGGTTGGTTCTGATGGATTGAAACTCCCAGACGTTCTTCGACGTGTCCAGGGTAGCGTGCAGGTTTTGCCAATTCAGGTCCGAGTCCAGCCCGGTGCGCAGTGTGAAACGCAGCTTGCTCTGCAACGGTTCCACATCCACCCGGCCGTCGACGGCAAGTGTGTAGCCATCGATCGATTCCACACGACCAATCGGCTGGTTGGTGCCGCGAAAATAAATTTCATCCGGGATGATCTCCCAGCGAACGAAGCCAAGCGACTTTCCGTTTTGAAAAACCTGAAGACTGGAGGCGTCGGGCGCGTTGAAAATCTTTTCGATGACCACCTCGCGGGAAACGCGACTGCCGTGGCTGGCGTCCCCGTACTCTGCCCGCCAGAGCAGGACGTTCATGGTCGTCCAGAACAGGAGCAGTACCGGAAAGACCAACCGACGCACGGGAAGATGGGATCAGTTGCGCTTGGCGGGAATGTAGACGGTCACGCCCGGCTTGAGATCGCGCGAGTTGCGCATCAACCGGGGGTTGGCCGCCTTCAACTGCGCGAACGGAATGCCGTACCGGCGGGCCACCGCGTACAGACTCTCACCCTGCTGGAGTTTGTGGGTGCGGCCGCTGTTTCCAGCCGGAGTCGCAGAGGGATAGCTTGGGCGCGTCGGGATTCCGGCAGAGGGACTGCGTGCCCCTGCACCCGGCACCGGCGGCAACGTGCCGGGAAGGGGCGGCTCAGGCGTGGCAACGGCGATATTGGCCGTCTCGCTCCCGACCTGGTTCAGGCGCCCCCGCATCATTTCCACCTGTCCCTTGAGGCTACTGTTTTCCGCATTAGCCTTGGCCAACTGCGTTCGCAGGGAATGAATGGCGTTGATCTCGGATGGCGGGATCGGGGCCATCGCGATGTCCTTGGCGATCTCCTTTTTGCAGACCTTGACGAAACCGTCGATGTTGTCCGCGTGTTTCGAGTCCGGCTGCAGGGCGATATGGCGGTTGAAATGATAACAGGCAGCCACGTAGTCGGTCTTTTCGCCACTGCTCGGGGAGTAGAAAATCAGGGCCAACTCGAAGTGGGCAGCGGCGTTGGCAGGATTATTTGCGATCGCCTTTTCGAAGGAGAGAATGGCCCCCGCAAGATCCTTGCGGGCGAGGCGATTCTTGCCACGGGCGAAATCGGGGTCGTCCTCATGGCTGACGCTGCTACCGCTCACGGGGTCGCAACCCGTCGCAAGCACGACCAGTGAGGCCATCGCCAACACCCGTCCCAAGCCGGACCATAACTTCATCGCCCGAACTGTAATCAGGCTTTTGCTGCAAAGGCAACCTCTGTTCACGGCAAAACGCTTTTTCTTCGGGCGCGATGGCACTACACTCCCGTCGTGCCTCGCGCAGAAAAGAGGGAAAAACTGGAGCGACAACCGAGAATGGACTTGGGATGGATCGGCATCCTGATGATCGCCTTTTCCATCCTCTACCTGCTCTCCCTCCTGAGCTACGATCCGGCGGATCCTCCGCTAAACTCCGGCGACTCGGCCAATGGCTATCATAACATGATCGGCCCAGTCGGTGCTTATCTCTCTTATATTTCTTTTATCGGCATCGGGTTCGCGGCTTACATGATGCCGCTTTTGTTGTTGATGTTCGGGCTGGCTTTCCTCCATCCATTTTTCTCGTATCTCAGAAATTCCTGGAAGGAACCAGTCGCCGCGCTGGTTTACACGTTGGCCCTGATGGGGCTGCTGCAGGAGTTGGACGTCAACTTCAATCTCGATTTTTGGGCGAAAGGGTTTCATCTCGGTGGTGTTGTCTCGGACATAGCCATCTATCCGGTTTTTCACACGTTCGGCACTGCCGGAGCCATCATCATTTATTCCGCCCTGCTGCTCGCCAGCCTGTACTACCTGACCAACATTCAGCCTCTCGAGCTTTGGGCGCGACTCGTTGACTTTTGGGAGGACTGGCAGGATCGCAGGGCCAATGCCTCCTTCGCCGCCGACGCATCCAGTGCGCCGAGTGAGAAAAAACTCAAGCGCAAGGCCAAGCGCCTCGACAAGGCTCTGGACAAACAAAAGAAGGCCATCGAGAAGGAAATCGGAAAAACCACCGACGAACTCGAGGCAGCACAAGGGCTCGGGGCCGACCTCAAGCCGGTGCCCGAACCCACCATCCGCGACCTCAGCGTGGCCGAACCCAAACCGACCGAACCCGAGGCACCCAAAGACCCCAACGATGTTGAAATGGGTGAGGTCATCTCCGCCGACGAGGTCAAGTCATCGGCCGAAACAGGCGAAGACGAACCCAAGGAGGCCAAGGGAATAAAGGATTCAACCGCCAAGTCGGACGACAAAGCCCCGGAAACGGACGAAAACCCCACCGAACACGAGGCAGCCAGCACCGCCGAGGTGCTTGGCCAAGCGGAGGGATCGTCACCAGACGCCGAGGCCAAGCCGGTGGGAGAATCGGATTCGGAACCGACACCCAAACCCAAGCCGGCCAAGCGCTTGGCCAAGCCAAAGGGCCCGATGTCTGTCGCCAAGACTCCGAACGTCAAGGGCTACAAACTACCCAAGTCACAACTGCTCGACGAACCGGATGGGCCAACCACCCCGGCCGAACCGCGAGAACAACTGCTCGCCAACGCTCGGTTGCTCAAGGAAACCCTCCAACAATTCAATATCGAAGTCACCGAGGGGGACATCACGAAGGGGCCGACCATCACCCGTTACGAATTGCATCCAGCGCCTGGAGTCCGGCTCGAGCGAATCGCTGCCTTGGCCAACAACATATCAGCCGCCATCAAGGCCGAACGCATCAACATCCTCGCGCCGGTGCCCGGCCGCAGTTCCGTCGGCATCGAGGTGCCCAACCGCATCAAGACCAAGGTGCTGTTCCGCGACATTGTCGAGTCTCCGGAATGGAAAAAGAGCAAGGCCAAGATTCCGCTCGCGCTGGGCAAGGACGTTTACGGCAAACCGATTGTCGCCGACCTCGCCGAGATGCCGCACATGTTGATCGCCGGTGCCACCGGTTCCGGCAAATCGGTCTGCATCAACTCCATCGTTGCATCGCTGTTGTTCCGGTTTTCGCCGGAGGAACTGCGCTTTGTCATGATCGACCCAAAGGTGGTCGAGCTGCAGATTTACAACGGCCTGCCCCACCTCGCCGCTCCCGTGGTACACGACCCCAAGAAGGTCATCCTCGCGCTCAAGTGGGTCGTCAACGAGATGGAGAAGAGGTACCAGATTTTTGCCAAAGTCGGCGCCCGCAACATCAGCGGCTTCAACTCGCGCCCCAAGAAAAAACCGGCCAAGCAGGACCAGGCCGAACTGCCGCTCGACGAAACCGGCGAAGGCTTCGCGGTTGAGATGGATGAGGAGGTCAGCGTCCCGCGCGAGGACGACATCGAGATTCCGGACAAACTGAGCTACATCGTCGTGATCATCGACGAATTGGCCGACCTCATGTTGATGGCCAAGAACGAGGTAGAGGGCTGCATCGCCCGCATCACGCAGATGGCCCGCGCAGCCGGCATCCACTGCATCGTGGCCACCCAGCGGCCAAGCGTCGATGTCATCACCGGTGTCATCAAGGCCAACATCCCGGCCCGTATCGCCTTTCAAGTCGCTGCCAGAGTCGATTCCCGCACCATTCTCGATGCGATGGGCGCCGACAAACTGCTCGGCAAGGGCGACATGCTGTTTCTCCCTCCCGGCACATCCAATCTCCGCCGGGCACAGGGCTGCCTTGTCACTGACGACGAAATCAATCGCATCGTCGAGATCGTCAATAATCAGGCCAAGCCGTGTTACGACACGGAGATGGAACGCCAACTCGAAAGCCCAAGTACCAACGGAGCCAACGGCGGAAGTGGCATCGACGAAGACGAGGAGATCATCCAAAAATGCATCGATGTCATTCGTGTTGAGGAAAAGGCCAGCGTCTCCCTCATGCAACGCCGACTGCGTCTGGGCTACACCCGTGCCGCACGCATCATGGATGAACTCGAGGACCGCGGACTCGTCGGGCCCAGTCGCGGCGCCGAGCCTCGCGAGATTCTTTTCAACCTCGACTGATCCCGGTCACTTCCCGTACCAGTCGCGCAGGCTCACCTCGGACGCATCGCCGACCAGTTTCTTGAACTTGGCCGTGTCACTGCCCCGATAGTGGTTCGGGTAAACCGTCTTCGGCTTGAACTCCCGCACCGCATCCGCCGCCTGCTCCGGGGCCATTGTGTACGGCAGGTTCATGCAGACAAATGCCACGTCGATTTTCTTGAGCGCGCGCATCTCGGGAATGTCCTCCGTGTCCCCGCTCACGTAGACCCGCTTGCCACCGTACGTCATCACGTAGCCGTTGCCGCGCCCCTTGCTGTGGAACCGCAGCCGCGTCGGTGTCAGGTTGTACATCGGCACCGCCTCCACCTTGATGCCGGCTTTCTAGACTGACTTGCCGTTGGCCATGGTGGTGATGCTCTTTTTCAACCCCGCCGGAGCCAAAGCCGCCACCGCCTCCGGCGCGATGACCACCGTCTTTTCCTTCACCACAGCCGTGATAGTGTCCTTGTTGAAATGGTCGCCGTGGATGTCGGTCACCAGCACCACGTCCGGTGTGCCGAATTTTTTGAATGGTGCCGCCCCGCCAACCGGATCGACGAACACGGTTTTGCCATCCCACTGGAACACCACCGTGCCATGCTTGACCGGGTTTATGATGAGGTCACCCTTGGCGGTTTTAATTTTATCTGCGGCCTGGCTGGAGAACGCGCCGAGAAGGCACAGGCCAAGTGTCCATTGAAGAATTCGGTTCGTAGTCATTGGAAGGCCACAAGCTACCGCCTGGCCAGACGCGCTGCAAAGGTAATCCCCTACTCCTCCCGCTTGGCCAAGCGGCTGCGCTGCCAAAGGAAGATTGCGAGGGCAATCCCCACCGGCAGCAAAAACAAGCTCAGCTGTTGCCCCGGCTTGATCCAGCCCAGCCACAGTTGCTCCGGTTGGTAGTCACCACGGAAAAACTCGACTATGAAACGGTTGACCGAATAAGCCATCAGGTAAACTGCGAACACTTGGCCGTCGAATCGCTTTCTGCGGTAAAGCCAGACTAATCCGCCGTAGAGGGCGAAATTCAGCAGCGCAGCATAAACCTGCGACGGATGAACAGGCACAGAATGGGAAGGATCGCCCGGCGCTTGGCCAAGCGCATCGAAGGCAGGACTGTGCGCCGGGAATTGAATCGCCCACGGCAGGTCGCAGGTCGTCCCGAAACAACAGCCGTACATGATGCAACCCAAGCGACCAAGCGCGTGGCCAAGCGGAACACTCGGGGCAAAGGCGTCGGCGATTTTCCACAACGGCTGACTGCCGTGAATCCGCGTATACAGGATCACAGCCAGCGCCGCACCGATGAAGCCGCCATAAAAAACCAGCCCACCACTGCGAAAATCGATCCAGTCTGAAAACGGCTTATCAGAGAATTCACCCCAATTGGTGATCACGTATAGAACCCGGGAGCCCAGGAGAGCGGCGATGATGATCCACACACCGAGATCGGAAACCACCTTGCCGTCAATGCCATCACGAGCCGCGCGCCTGCTGGCCGTCCAAAGCCCAATCAAAAATCCGCCGGCCACGAGAATGCCGTACCAATAGATTGCGAAGCCGCCGATCTTGAAGGCGATGGGATCCATAACGGCGTTTAACGAAGCGAGTTGGTCACGACAGTCTGCCCCCCGGCGGCGGGATCACCCATGCCGGGCGGCAATGGCGGTGTAGCCTTTTTTTCGAAGCCAGGTGGCAAGGGAGGCATCTTCGTCACGAGTGTACGCCACTGCTTTCGCTCGGTGTCACCCATTTCGTTCCAGCGCTGGGAATTTCGGAAGAACGAAGTGCGCTCGTCCTGCGTCATGTCGGCGAGACGATCGAACGACTTGATCACCAATTCGCGCTGTGCAGTGGACATCGCCTTGAAACGCTCAAGGCTGGCCTCCATCTTGGCACGTTCACGGCGCGGCAAATGACTCAGGGCCTTCTCTTGTTCGGAGGGGCGAAGGTCAAAAAAGCGGTGGAATTGCCGCGACATCTTCCGACGATCGGGCTTGGGCTTGCCCCGCCAGTCGGCGATGCGTTTTTCCACACCTTCCCGCAGCTTGGGAGGCATCCTGCCGATGTGATTGGTCATAGCGATACGCGATTCCCGGCCTCGACCAAAACTGGACATGTAGCGAAAAAACGACTCGTTCTTGAGTAACTCCTCCCGCGTCCCTCCATCCAGTTTGTCCCAACCGGCGAGACGTTGGTTAATATCCTCGCGAAAACGCTCCGGCACCGATGCAAGGCGCTGTGTGCGCTTGGTGGCATCAAGCTTCATCAGCGGCAGCAGGTGCCAGCGAAAATCCAGTGCATCCAGTTTTCGATTCCGCTCAGTCTCGGACATCGAGGCGTACTCGCTCACCTTCGCGCGCACCACCTTGCGATGTCGCTCGGAGGAGACGTTAAGTTTCTGAATCGCAGTTTCACGATCGGCTTCCGGCAATGCGACGATGGTCTTGAATTTTGCGAACGGCGACTCCAACCCAAACGCACTCACCGCCATAATCGCCGCCAATGCCGGCAACAGAATCAGGCGACGTACTTGAGATCGAAGCGACATGGTTTACTTGAGCGCGGCCCAGAGTTCCTCGTCGATAGGATCCGATTGGTCGATGGCATCAATGGCATCGAAATCGGTCAGCAACCCGGGAGCCATCTCCGCGATTGTGGCCACGGCCTGAAGGCTCTCAGCCATCTCTGCCCGATCCTGATCGAGATGGTTTTGGTAGCCAAAAACTCCAATAAGCAGGGCTACAGCAGCAGCAGAAGCCAGTTGGATCGAGCGATATTGTGGTGAGAAAAGCCCCTGCCACCACGCTTGGTCAAGGGCCTGAGCCGGTTGATCCTGCCGCTGTGCTTCGTCCAGCACCCGGGCAGTAAAATTGCTCGGGACAATCACATCAGGCAGCTTGGCCAGCAGATGGTCAACCGCCTCGAAATCAGCGAGTTCCGCCTTGTTTTGGGCCAATAAATCGTCGATCCGGGCCAGCTCCTCAGCAGTCAATTCCCGCTCCATGGCGGCCTGCATTAGCTGGCTGTATTGTTGGTCGATTTGTTCGTTGTTTCCGGGTTGATTCATTGTCGCCCTTTCTTAAAAACCGGGGTTACAAAAAAGTTTTGTCGCAGGGTCATTTTTTCTGCCAATCACCTGATTTTAGATATGGTTTGAGCCGCGCCTTGAGAACCGCGCGCCCACGAAAAATAATCGATTTCACCGCCGTCAGCGAAATTCCACCCAAAACCTCGGCGATCTCCTCGTAACTCACACCGCCCTCGCGGCACAGCAGCAGGGCCGTCCGCTGTTTCTCAGGCAGATCGCGGATCGCCTCCTCCACCCGCGCGTGCAGTTCATCATTCAACGCCGCTTCTGCCGGGATCGGGCTGGTGAAATCCTCAACCACATGGCGTGGCTGCAAATCGTTATCGGGATGGGTTTCATCGAGAGAATCGGCCGGATGCCGTGTGCGACGCCGAATTTCGTTCAGCCCAAGATTACGGGCGATGGTAAACAGCCAGGTGGTGAATTTGCTGTTCGGCTCATAGCGCTCGCGAGTTTTCCAGACTTGGACAAAGGTGTTTTGCGCAATGTCCTCCGCCTCGTCGAGATCGTGTATCAGCCGGTAGACGAGGTTCATCACCGGTTGTTTAAATTTCTCCACCAACGCCTCGTAGGCCGACAAGTCCCCCTCCTTCACCCGCAGCATCAGGGCAATGTCCGGATCGATCTTATCAGCCATCTCGAAAGAACCTAAGTTACGATTGGCCAAGCGGCAAGGTTACGAGTACCCGCTTGGCCAAGCGGAATTGTTTAACCGGTCGCTTGACGCTAGGCTGGGGCTGTGCCGGAGGTCGGTTCATTTTCCATCGCGCCACTTGATATTCCCGCAGACAGTTCACTCGCCAAGGAACTGCCCCGGCTGAAGCGGCATCTCAAGTCGGAATCGGCGCGACTACAGGAGTGGCACCGCGAGGGTGCCGACGGACGCAAGGTCTGCGCCGCCCGCTCGGCGGTCATCGACACGCTGCTCGCCACGCTGTTTGACTGGACGCTGGACACGTTTGAGCCGAAAAAGAGTGAGCGCAAACTCACGATGTCGCTGGTAGCCATAGGCGGTTACGGGCGTTCCGAGTTAAATCCCCACAGCGACATTGACTTCATGCTGCTGCACAGCGGCACCACGCCGAGTGTCACCAGGATTTTCAACCACGAGCTGATCGAGAAACTCACCGGGCCGGGAGGATTAATCTACACGCTATATGACCTTGGCATGAAGGTCGGCTACTCGGTGCGCAACATTCAGGATGCGATTAACGTCGCCAACGATGACATGCAAACCAAGACCTCACTGATCGAGTCACGGCTGATCAGTGGCGATGCCGGGTTGTTTGAGCAGGTTCAAAAACGGGTGGAGGTCAAGTGCGTCCGCAGCCACATCGATGACTACCTGCAAATGCGTATCACCGACCAGGACGCACGCCGGGTGAAGTTCGGCAACTCCGCCCTGTTACAGGCACCCAACATCAAAAACGGATGCGGGGGCCTACGCGATTACCAAAACCTGTTGTGGATGACTCACTTCAAGTACGGCACGCGCACGCTCGCGGAACTGGAGGCACAGGAAATGATCCGCCCCAACAACCGCGCGCAACTGGAGGAAGGCTATGGGTTCCTGCTACGAGTGCGCAACGAGCTGCATTACCAGACCAAGCGTCCCTCCGACGACCTACACAAGGCACTGCAACCCAAGGTGGCTTGGCAGCTTGGCTACAAGGATCGCTCGCCAGCACGGCGGCTCGAGGCGTTCATGCGCGACCTTTACATGCACATGCGCCGGATTCACCTGATCACCCGCATGGTCGAGCGGCGTCTTGCGCTTCGACCCAAACCCTCCCGGCGCATCCCCTTGCTGCGATCGCTCTTTGGCGGCGGTGAAAAACAGGAAACTCTGGATGGCTTTCAGGTGATCGAGGGCGAACTGGTTCCCGTTTCGAGCCGGGTTTTCAAGGATCAACCACGACGACTGATGCGGGTGTTCCTGCATGCCCAGCAGCGCGGCCTGGAGTTTCATCCGGACCTGATCCAGTTGCTGCGCGACAACGTTTCACTGGTCGACGAATCGTTCATTAAAGACGCAGAGGTGCACGAGACGTTCCTCGAGATTCTCAACCAACGCGGCAACGTCGCTCCCGCGGTGCGCGCCATGCACGAGGTCGATCTGCTGGGCCGGTTTATCCCGGAATTCGGCCGGATGACCTGCCTGGTGCAACACGAGTTTTTTCACGCCTACGCCGCGGATGAACACACGCTCATCTGCCTCGAGAAGCTTGATCAGGTCTGGGATGCCGACGAGCGCCCATTCACGGACTACACCCATATTTTGCAGGACATCGACCTGCCCTACCTGCTTTACCTCGCGCTGTTCCTGCACGACGCCGGCAAAGGCATGGAGAGTGGCGACCATGTGAAGGACGGCACCGCTGTCTGCCTGCAGGTGGGCGAACGGCTGGGCTTGTCACCCCGGCGCTTGAGCCGCCTCCGTTTTCTCGTGGATAGCCACTTACTCATGGCGGAAGTTTCGCAACGGCGCGACATCGATTCCCCAACCGTGATTCGCCAGTTCGCCGAGGCAGTGCAGGACGAGGAAAATCTGGCCATGCTCACGCTGTTGACGTTTGCCGATTCGCTTGGCACCAGTAATGATTTGTGGAACGACTTCAAAAACACGCTACTCCAGTCGCTGTATCGCAGAGCCGACCGGCGCCTGGCCAGCGGCGAGGATTACGAGGCGGCGGAAAAGAACCGCTTGGCCAAGCTCAAGTTTACCCTGCGGGACGAACTGCCGCCCCACTTGTCAGAAGAGGAACTGGAGGCGCATTTCAACCACCTCACGCCGCGTTACTTTCGCGCCCACTCGATACGGCACATCCTGGTCGATCTCGAGCAGGTTTACCTGTTCCTCAATCGCGTCACAGCCAAGCGGAATGAAAAAGTGCTCGAACCGATCATCAACTGGCACGACCGGCCGGCGCGCGGCTACACGTCGTTAAAAGTTTGCACGTGGGATCGGCCCGGATTGTTCACGACCATCTCCGGTGCTCTGGCCGCAACTGGGCTAAACATTCTGAGCGCCCGGGTTTTCTCGCGGAGCGACGGCATCATCATCGACACGTTTTTTGTCGTGAATGCCAAAACCGGCGGCTTGGCCAAGCGTGCCGAGCGCGACAAGTTCAGCAAACTGATCACCCAGGCTCTGCTGCTGGACGGGGACTCAGAGTTTGAAGAGCAGACCATGGTCAAGCGCGAGGATACGGAGGAATGGCAGCTCCCCACACGCATCCGGATCGACACCCAGTCGGTCGAGTCGCGGACCATCGTCGAGGTGGAATCGGAGGATCGACTCGGGCTGTTGCACCGCATCTCAAACGTGCTTACCCGGCACGACTTGAACATCCACGTGGCAAGAATCAGCACCGAAAAGGGAGCCGCGATTGACACGTTTTACGTCCGAACTATGTCAGGAGGCAAACCGACTGATGAGAATAAGCTCGACGAATTGAAGCGAGCGCTGGAAACCGAACTCGGCTAACGCTTTAGCGGCGGGAGGCCATAAAACTTCAGCGCATTTTTGTAAAAATACTTCTCCTGCGCCGCGCGGTGCTTGTCTGCAAAAAACGCCTTCACGACCGCGAGATATTCCGCATACGTGCCGCCCCGCATGGTCACCGGCCAGTTACTGCCGTAGATCAGGCGGTCTTCGCCGAACGCCTCCCAAAGCACATCCAGCTCGGACTTGTAAAACGAGACGTCCTTCGGGGAGGGCTGCCGGTCGGACTGCTGGAACAGGCCGGAAATCTTGCAGTGCACGTTCGGGTTTTTTGCCACTTTTTGAACCGCGTCCACCCACTTTGGATCGGCCGGCTTGCCCTCGATGTCTGCACCGGCCACATGGTTCATCAAAATCTTCAGGTTTGGCAAACGCTTGGCCACCATGTCGACGTCGTCGATGCTGTACTGGAACATCAGCACGTCCAGTGTCTGGTCCATCGCGGCCAACAATTGAAGGTCGGCCCAGACCGCCTTGTTTTCAAAAAACGCGTCGCCGCCTGGGCGTTCGCGCATACGGATTCCCACATAGCGCTTGTCCTTCGAGAGTTTAAAAAGGTGCTTTTTGAAATCCGGCGAGCCGATCTCGAGGCTGCCCACCAATCCGATGTAACGGTTGGGATCATGCTTCACAAGGTCGAGCACCCATTGGTTGTCCGGAATCCATTTGCTCGCCTCGACGATTACCGTGGCGTTAACTCCGTTCTCGTCGGACACCTTGTCGAAATGCTCGGTCAGAATCGGCTTATACAACACCTTGTCCGTCTCCGGCGGCCACGGCACACCTTCCGGCCGTGTCGTGTCGTATAGGTGAATGTGCGTGTCGATGATCGGGATGGCCGTGCTTTTTTTCGACGTCGCACAACCGACGGCAATCACCGCCACGAACAAAGGAAATAGAATATTTTTCATGCTTAAAATCAGACGTGTTTAGTGAGCCCACTCATCGGCGAATCTACCTCGGCGAATTCCTCGACCGGCACGCCCATGCGCTGCATGGTCGCCAGATGGTATTTGGAAAGAGAATAATTGCGGCGATACTTGAGGTAACGCCCGGAGCGCACCGTGCCTCCTCCTCCCCCGGCGAAGATGACCGGTAAATTCTCCTCTCCATGTGCATGGCCATCGCCGAGACTTGACCCGTAGAGCAGCATTGTGTTGTCGAGCAGCGATCCGTTGCCCTCGTCAATGCTCTTCATCTTGCCAAGCATGTAGGCGAACTGCCGGTGATGCCACGCCGTAACGGCATTGTACATGTCCCGTTTTTGGGAAACCGTTTTCCACGAATTGATGCCGTCATCATCCTCGGTTTTGCCACTGATGTCGCGATAGTGCGACAGTGCGTGCCACGTCCCACGAACTCCATCGATAAAATCAAAGTAACGATTGCTCTGCCCATGATCGAGCATCAAGGACCCCACGCGAGTTGCGCCGGACCAAAAGCCAAGCACCATCAGATCCATCATCGTCCTCATGTAGGTCTCGTGATCTTCCGGGATACCCACCGGCGGACGTTTAAACTCGATCCCCTCCGCTTGGCCAAGCTCGGATTTGCCGGTCTGTTTCTCGGCAAACTCCATCCGTTTTTCCACGGCTCGCAGCGCCTCCAAGTATTCGTCAATCTTTCGCTGGTCCGCTTGGCCAACGCGGCGCTTGAGACTCTTCGCCTGGTCATTGACAAGATCGATCACGCCCTTGTCCGTGACACCTTCGCTCGCCTTGCGGAACATCCGGTCATAAATCGTCCGTGGATTTGTGTCCCGTGTCGACGGCAGCTTGCTGTTCACCCATGAAATGGAGTTGCGTGGCAGGCTGTTGGAAAAATATCCCTCGCCGCGCATCGATATTTCCAGCGACGGCAACATCGTGTCCCTCCCAACATGTCTCGCGATGATTTGATCAACCGATGCCCCTCCGGCGCTCACCCGCGAACCGCTATAGGAACCGCCGGTCAACCATGTGGCCGTGCCGGCCCCGTGGCCATTGCCGCGTGGCGTCCAGATATTATGCCCAATGAGGATGTCCTTCTTGTACGGCTCAAGTTCCTTCATCCACTTGTTCAGACGGCGCAACCTGCCGTCACGCTCAACCTTGGCCGGCTCCCAGCTACCCTTGGCCACGCCGTTCGGAAAATAAAGATAGCCTGCTCGCAGCTTGGGGCGCTTGGGCGTCACGGCCAGTACGGAGAGCGGTTGCATTGCCTCCAGCCAGGGGAGCGTCACCGCGGCTCCAACGGCACGGAGCATGGTTCGACGAGAGAGTTGCCAGGATTTAGCCATTGTCAGCTACGGTTTTGTTCTTTTCGGAATCTGCATTCACCGGGTTTTTGCGGAAGTGAAACGGGTAACTCGCGCACACTTCACGCAGCAGTGTCTGCATTCGGTGGCCATCCTTTTTGAATGCCGACAATATCTTCCGCACGGCCGGTTCGTCGTAATACTCGAGTTGCCGACCAAGGGCGTAGGAAAGCATCTTGCGCGTCACCTGACGAGCCAAGTCATCGAGTTTTTCGTCCACGATCACTTCGCGCAGGCCGATCGGCCCCTCGAACTCGGTTCCGCTTGGCAGTCGCCCTTTCGAGTCGATCGATCGCCCCCGGCTCTTCGTGCGCCACCGGCCAAACCAGTCGTAGTTTTCCAGCGAGAAACCAAGCGGATCCATCTCGCGATGGCACGAGTAGCAGCGGGGATCCTTGCTGTGCATCTCCAGCTTTTGACGAAAGGTCAGCTTGCGATTGTCTTCGATGTCCTCGTCCAGTTCACCGGCATCGGGGGGCGGTGGCGGTGGTGGTGTTCCGAGGAGAGAATCAAGAATCCATTCGCCGCGCCGTATCGGGCTGGTCCGATAGGGCGACGAGGTCACAGCCAGCACAGATGCCTGTCCAAACAGGCCGTAGCGACGTTTATCCGTGTGCGCCACGAGACGCATTTTATCCCCTTTCACACCTTTCAATTTGTAAAACTTGGCCAGTTCCTCGTTCACGTAAGTGGTCTTGGACTGAATCAACTCGGTCAGCGGCTTGTTATCCCGGATCAGGGAGGCAAAGCCCATCGCCGACTCCTTTTTCATCGCCGCCATCAGCGTGTCCGTGCACCACGGGTTGTCAATCGGATCGAGCCGCACGCGAACCCCCAGCGCGTCAAAGCCAAGCCACTGTGCGGCGAACACACTGCCCAGCGTATCGGATTTCGGATCTGCCAGCATCCGAGTGACCTGTCTGGCGAGCACGTCCGGCTTGGCCAGGCGCTTCTCCGCAGCCAGGCGGAACAACTCGTCGTCAGGCATGCTGGCCCACAGGAAATACGACAAGCGGCTGGCCAGTTCATACTCGTCGACGCGATACGATTCGTCCGTGTCTTTGGCCTGTTCTGATTTTAGCAGGAACGCCGGCGACACCAGCGCAGCACCAAGCGCACGGCGCATGCCCATCGCGAACGACTCGCCTTTCTCACGGGAGCGATCGTAAACCGTTCGCACCTCCCCCGCCTCGCGCTTGGTCGGTGGGCGACGAAACGCGCGCAGCAAAAATCGATTGATGATCTTTCTCGCCGCCTCAGGCTCCTCCCCCTCATCGCTTGGCCAAGCGACGAATACCGGCGATTTTTTATTTGGCGCCACCTTCAACGGCGCGGCGGCCTCAACTGCCTTGTCTATCGCACCGAGATAACGCTCCATCAGTATCGGCTGCAGGAAAAGCGTATTGGCGCTGTTGTCGAACCCACTCTTGCCGCTGAGATCGATCGGGAAATCGGCAACAAGATTCATGTCCAATCCGAGAAGATCACGAATCGTGTTGCTAAATTCAATATGGGTCAGGCGCCGGACTGGCTCGTAGCCGGGATCTTCGACCGTGCTGTAATCAAATTGAACCACCTCGCGATCGAGCCACTCCAGCAATGCCTTCTTTTCCCTCGAAGACGGTTGATCCTTTTTCTTCGGAGGCATGTCGCCGTTCTCGACGCGGCTGATCACCGTCTTCCACAAGTCGAGATTCTTGACTAACGGCTTGGCCTCCAACGCTGCCTCGAGGTTCACCTCGCCCTTTTGCGTTTCCCCATCGTGGCAATCAAGACAGTAACTCTCCATCAACGCCACGCCATCAACCTCCGCAGCCAAGCCCTTGGCCAAGCCGACAAAAATCAAGCAAAGTGCAAGCCATGTCCCGCGCAATCGGTTTATGCCTCGAATCAAACCCATCGGAGGTAATTTAAGATGTGATCGGCCAGGCTCTTGGGTGATTTTCAGTTAAAATCAGCCAAAGCTGATGAACTTATTTTTTCACATCGAACGCGAAGAGCAGTTCCTGATCGCGGAGATACAGAACGCCATTGGATACAACCGGGTGCGTCCAGATTCGGCCGGCCGGTTTGCGAAGTTCGGTCTGAGGCTCGAGTTTGAAGCGACCATGCTCTTTCCAACCCTTGGTATCCGCGCTGGCAAGCACCACTGTTCCGGAGCCTTCGTCCATGCAGTACAGCCGGTTGTCTGCGTAAAAAATGCAACCCTTGCCGAGTTTTTTGGAATCCCAAACCACCTCGCCGGTCTTGAGATTTTGACATGTCCAACCGCGACCATCGGAGTAGCCGTAGAGGTGCCCGCCCTTTAGCAACACGCCACCGTGGTGGTTCTTCATGTTTCTGTTCGAGTAATCCTCCCGCACACTGTCGTCACTGCCAAGCGTGATCTTGCGACAGCCCACCCCGTAGCCAGAACTGATGTAAACCTGGTTGCCCTGAATGATCGGTGTGGGGATCACCGCCGTTCGGCCTGGCCACGCGTTTTTCCAGAGGACTTTCCCATTCAACGCCGAGACACCGGCCAGCGTCTTTTGAGTGAGTTGCACAATTTGCCGTCGACCATTGATCGTCGCCGGAACAGGTGAAGCGTACTGTGCCCCGTCTTTCCAATCGCCGCTGCGCCACTTCACATCCCCGGTATTTTTGTCGAGTGCAGCGAGGGTGCCCTTGCCACCCCCCGGTGTACAGATCACCAAATCGCCGTCTACCAAGACCGACTCTGAGTAACCCCAGTACGGGGCCTTGCCCCCAAGATCATCGACCAAGTCCACCTTCCACAAGATTTCACCATCGGCCGCGCTAGCGCAGACTAATCCACCCTTCGCGCCCAAGGCATAAACGTTTTCTCCATCGACAGTAGCGGCACCACGAGGTCCGTTGCCCCAGTTGTTTGAAAAAACACTGTTCAACGGAATCGCCCAGAGCGTGTCGCCGGTTTTCACCGCCTTCGCAAACAGGTGCTCCTTCTCGTCCTTTGTTCCAAGGATGAATAATTTACCCTTGGCGACAGCCGGGGTGGAGTAGCCTATGCCAATGTCCTTCGAAAGCCATAGCCGTTTCGGCCCCCCGCTTGGCCAACTTTTGAGTAAACCGGTCTCAGTGCTGATGTCATCGTGGTTGGCACCACGCCACCTCGGCCAATCATCGGCGATCGCCACTTGGCCAAGCGTGAACAATAAAATGGATACTAGTATTATTTTCATGTGCAACGATTTAGAAGGGGCAAAATTATCCATCCCGCTTGGCTAAGGCAACACTGTAACTCCGTTTTTGCCTGGCGAACAAGCGCTAGGCCAAGCCGGTTATTGCACGCTTCATGAAGACCGAACCTGCGAATTAGCAAAAAAAGAGGCCGGGCACTAGGCCCGGCCTCTGTAGTGTGTTCTCAGTTTGGTAAACTCACCAAATTACTTCTTGGCTCTGCCAAAGGCGG
>Ga0209036_1000070_pt1 | contig 36316 bp, 30 predicted proteins | sample MarorgKNORR_S2LV_3_FD_188222 | JGI IMG/M metagenome (GOLD analysis project Ga0209036, IMG submission 188222) | Marine microbial communities from the Southern Atlantic Ocean, analyzing organic carbon cycling - DCM_A/KNORR_S2/LV (SPAdes) (version 2) | ecosystem: Environmental > Aquatic > Marine >... | reverse complement strand
AGGTATAGAGCTCGATGGCGACCTTGACTTGGATAGGCTCAACGACTGGTTGAGTGATCTATTGCGAACGAAAGGCACCGACATATTCCGTTCGAAAGGAATCCTGTCAATTGCAGGGTGGGAAGAACGCTACGTATTTCAAGGCGTTCATATGCTCCTTGATGGTCAGCCGAATGGGGTCTGGGGAGCTGGTGAACGACGCAACCGCCTTGTCTTCATTGGTCGAAACCTGGATAGAGCCTCGCTAGAGGCGGGCTTCAAGTCCTGCGTAGTATGAAATTAGATGCGGCGACTCTGAAATGGCGAGTTGTTTTAGAGGATTACGTTTCGGTACTCGAAGTGGCCCCTAACTTGGGACAGGCAGTTGCCGGTTCGCTGGCGGGCGACGTTGTGCTTGTAAGCACTTCTGATGGCTCAAGCGAAGTCCTTCAGTCGCACGAGATGGGAGCGTTGAGCGCAGCTTGGTCAAGCGATGGGCGTCGTCTTGCAGTGGGAGGCCAAGATGGAGTTGTCCGTGTGTACGACGAAGAAGGTTCTCCTGTGCAAGCAATTCAGGTCTCAGGCTGGGCGACTGCGCTCGCCTGGGCGCCTGAGGAAACGATGCTCGCTATCGGAGCCGGGCGCAGCCTTAAGGTTGTCGATGAAAACGGTGCAGAGCTTCACGATTTTAATGAGCAAATGTCGACCGTTACCGATGTTGCGTGGTCGCCGGATGGTACTCGTGTTGGTGCCGCTGCCTACGCTGGTATCAGCTGGCATGACGTAGCGGGGCCTCGAAGTGGTCGCAGTCGGCGCTTCAATTGGAAGGGTTCACTGTTGGCTCTCGCTGTGTCGCCCGACGGCAAGTGGGCTTGCGCAGGCGCGCAAGACTCAACTGTTCATTTGTGGAAGCTTTGGAGCGGCCGTGAGCTTTCGATGGGAGGGTATCCCTCTAAAATTGAACGCCTAGCGTTTCGTCCCGATGGTCGTTGGCTTGCAGTGGCCTGTCTTGGTGACCTAACAGTTTGGGATTTTGGGAAGAGAGGACCCGCAGGTACAACTCCGGCAGCGTCGTCCGGTCATCAAAAACATATTGAAGATCTTGCGTGGGCTCCGTCTGGTAAATGGTTGGCGACAGGTGGAGCTGATGGACGCACTATCGTTTGGCCTACTCCTGATAAGGCGGGTGAGGACTTAAGGTCGGTAAGCGTCTTTGACTCTGAGGTGCCAACAAGCAGACTTCGCTGGGTCAGTGATGAGAATCTCCTCATTGCTAGAGCCGATGGCGAGGTGTCGTCCGCCACTCTCTAGTGCAGGAGGGCGGGCTCGTGTCTGTCTTAAGCGGCAGCAAAGAAGCAATCTCTAGGTCTGCTAATACTTCTACTCATTCGCGATAATGACTCGTCCTTGTTCTCCTGCCACTAAAGCATCCAAGCCGACTTGAATATTCTCGAGCGTGATTCTCTTGGTAATTAGCTTGTCAACAGGTAATCGCCCTTCGAGATAAGCGGCGCAAAGTTGATCAATGGCTAGCGCTGAGTCCATTGCGGCGTAGTAACTGCCTTTAATTGATTTTTCAGAGCGGATGAACTCGGCAGTAAAGAGTTTGGTCACGTCTGTCTCGCTGGGAATCCCTACGTATACAAAAGTGCCCCCACGTCGAACGGCGGCTATCCATGATTCCTGGAGTGCAGGAACGCCGACTGCTTCGATTACGACGTCAGCGCCCCTGCCTTGGGTAATGGTTAGTACTTCTTCTATGGCTTGCTCACCGGCATAGATAAAGTCTGTTGCGCCCAGCTCTTTCGATAAAGACTCTTTGGCTAATTCGCGGTCTACTGAAATGATTCTTTCCGCTCCAGCGAGTTGAGCTCCCATTACCGCGCTTAGGCCGACTCCACCAGCACCTACTACAACTACGACGTCCCCTTTCGATACTTCTCCTCGTTGAATGGCGGCGCCTACCCCGGTAGCTACTCCGCAACCGATTAGTGCAGCAACTTCAAATGGCACTGAATCTGGGATGCGCTGGCAGTTGACCTCAGCCACGACCATGTATTCCGACCACGTTGAAATACCGCAATAGTGGAGTATCGGTTGGCCGTTTCGGGAGATTCGACTTGTGCCGTCAAGAAGGTACCCGCTCCAAATTCTTTGGCTGCCATCAGAACATAGGTGCTGTTGATTTCGAAGACAGAAAAAACAGGTTCCACAACTTGGAATCCAATTCAATGCGACGCGATCGCCGATTTCGACTGTTCGCACTTCGGGCCCGATAGACACGACTTCCCCAGCGCCCTCATGGCCGAGGACGCAAGGTAGCTCCGCTCCATGATGCCCGGAAATAGCGTGTTGATCGCTGTGACATAGCCCTGAAGCACCTAATTTCACTAGCACCTCGCCATGGCGAGGCTCCTCGAGGTCAAGTTGCTCTACGCGAACCGGACCTCCTACTGAATCGAGAGTGACAGCTCTGATTTGCATGGATCCGCTCCCCGGGGACGCCTCAACAAAGGTTAGATCCTTCTAGGCCTAAATTGATTCAATGGGTGTGGCCGTGGAGGGGCCGTCGCCAAAGGGTCATGTTGTGTCTGGGTTGGAGAGCTCTAGGTGGTGTATCGATTCCTCAGGGGGAGTCCACATAAGGTGGTCAAAAGGCCGAGAAGAGCCAGTGTCAACCAAATTTTGTCAAAGTCGGCGTACGGGTCGGTAGTCGTCTCTGCGATTGTCCCAACAAAGGCCAAGGTCAAGGCGACTCCAAAAGTCTGACCAAACTGACGGACAGCTTGAATAGCGGCACTGCCCACACCACTTTTGTCGGGCGGAAGAGCTTGAGCCGCGATGCTGGTTACTTGCGGAAAGATTAGTGCCACGGAAATAGCGGTAAGAGCGAATGGAGGTGCGAATCCGGTCCAGTAATTAGCGTCCTCCGAAAGGATCAAAAGCCAATAGAGCCCGCTTATGCTGAGCAGGAGACCCCCGAGCAGTATGAGTGGACGTTGTCCGACGCGAACTGCAAGTCGTCCGAAAATTGTTGCAAGAATAGCGACTAACGCCGGCCCGGGAGCGATCGCGAAACCAGCTTTTAGGATCGACCACTCCCAAACATCCACCATGAAAAGCAGGGATCCGAAGAACATCGATCCGAAAGAAATCGCGTAGATAAACATCGCGATCACACCCCAGCGAAAGTTGGTAAGGGAAAATAACTCTAAGTCGAGAGTAGGAGCCGTTGTGATCTTTTGGTGAGCCACGAAAAGAATGAGGAGAACAACCCCTATAAGGGCGATTCCGACCGTTTTGGCGCTGGCCCACCCGCTGGTGGGTGAGTCGACAATTGCAAATGAGAGAAGCCCCGCAGACAGGGCCACGAGTGCGACACCGAGGAAATTTGGAATACGCACAGACGCGTTCCTCGACTCCTTTAAATACCGAGGACCGAGAAGAAGCGTTGCCGCTCCGATTGGAAGGTTGAGAAAGAATATCCACCGCCAGCCGAGCCCATTGACGATGATGCCACCAAGTGAGGGGCCGAGCGCAGCGGAAAACGCACCCATTGCCCCCCAGATCGCTACTACTTGCGGCAGTTTTTCTCGCGGAAATGCGGCCAAAACTAGGGCGAGTGATGAGGGCACCAGAACGGCTGCTCCAACTCCCTGGAGCACACGAGCAAAGATGAGAAGTTCTATAGATCCGGCGAGTCCGCAGACCATTGATGCAAGTGTGAAGATTGCGGAACCAACATAGAGCGCTCGCCGGGGGCCTAAGCGGTCGCCGAGTTTCCCGGCGGGGACGAGGAGGGCGGCGAAGGTAATGGTGTAGGCGTTGAGCACCCAGGACAGTGTTGCTGTTGTCGCATTGGAGAAGGAGTTTGTGATATCTGGGAATGCAACAAACAGAACAGAGCTGTCCAGATAAGTGGCCATAGCCGCAAGGCTCGCGATTGCGAGCGTCGCGTTGCCATTGGCTTTAGTGTGGCCTGCCTCAGTGTTCGAACTCACGGTACTAGGAGGGTTGATTGCCAATTATGCGGGTTGGTTCAACCAGTATTGCCGCTCGTTTGCTTCGCACCATCTCGCGGTCGTACTCTTCGAAGTCATCGTGGTGCCCGCCTGCAGCGATGTAAATTTCGCGCAGTAGAAGGCGAAGCCCTTCACTGTCAATTTTGTCGACACGGTCGTCGGGTCCGATTAGCTGTGCCTTGCCAGTCACAGCTACCCAGTTCCAACCCCTTCGGATGGCAATGGTTACTTCGGAGCCGTGTCGAATGTGTTGCAAGCGTGCCGCTGATCCTACTGAAACAAGTGCTACGCAATCGGTCGCGGTTGTCGGATTCGTGATCACGCCACAGTTAGCGACGCTAGATAGCACTCTTCCATCGTTTTGGACCGTGCTGACGGTGGCTAGACCCGTTTCGTCATTAAGAAACTGCTGGACCAATGCTAGGTCTGACATGTTTCGACCCCCAATGCGGCTCGAGGCAGTTCAACTGTGAACGGACAGCTCACTGGGAATGTTGTAGCACGAATCAGCGGCTGTTGGTGGTTGCGTCATTAGATGGCAATTGTGCAACTTACGCAAGGAACTCCGTGCCAGAGACGTGCTCCAGGAGGCTAAAGTCAACTTTGGTGGTTGTATGAGCGAAATCTTGGCATTCGTAGTTTTCGGTTCAGCGCTGTTGGTAGCTGGCGCTTGGAAGATAAGTATTTTAAGAAAGCTGGGGTAGTGGATAAGTCGCTTAACTGACGTGCTTCATGAGCTTCAAGTTCCGTGCAGTGCGAAAAGACTGCTGACGGTAGATCTGGAGGTCTTATCAGCGAGCTGACGCCGCTCCATTACCAACGATTTGAGCAGCGGTATGCAGATCAATGTGTGGCCGCTAAGAAATAGAGGCGCCGTCGAGCCGCCCGTCTTCGCGCCAGTCATGCAAGATGCGATGGAACTTAATTGGGCCGCCTCCATAGCTTGTTGTGAAGAAACCATCTGGATTTCCGGCTTTGCCCTCGTTGTTGTAATAGCCCGGAGTGCACTCGGCACGGAAGCGTTCCCCTAATTTTGATTTGTCGAGCATCTCGTCAACCCACATTTGCTCGCCTTCGGCGGTGGCTTCGATCATTTCTGCGCCCTGATCTCTTACTTGCGAAATCATGTAAGAAATGTGCATTGCTTGCTCGTTGAGCGCCTGTGGCACATTTACAGTCACTGCAGTATGGGTAAAACCTAGAAAGAAGCAGTTTGGGAAATCGGTTGTTTGCATGCCATGCAAAGTGCGCGGTCCGTTTGACCACTTTTCGGTGAGGCTTTGCGAATTGCGCCCGATGATGTCATAGCCAGCCCTTCGCGTGTACCCAGTGCCGACCTCGAAACCAGTAGCAAAAATAATGCAGTCGACCTCATGCTCAACGCCGTTTGCAACAACACCGCGCTCGGTTATCGCTTCAACGCCTTTACCGTTGGTGTCAATGAGTGAAACATTGGGCAAATTGAAGGTTGGAAGATACTCGTCGTGAAAGCAAGGCCTTTTGCAGAACTGCCTATACCAAGGCTTTAAGGCTTCCGCTGTGGCCGCATCTTGAACGACGTCATCAACCCGATCACGAATTGAATTCATCTTTTGGTAGTCGGCCATCTTCATTAGATAGCCTTTCTCCCGTCCGCTGACGCGGCGTCCGAGTTTTCGCCCGGCAAGCTTTGCGGCGGTACCAGTCAGGTTTCTGAATATGTCGGTCCAACCGTCAGACACTAGGTCTTCGTCTTGGTCTCCGCCCGCAACTAACGTGTTGAAATTTTCCATTCTGCGGTACTGCCATCCTGGCTCTAACGAATCCGCCCACTCAGGGTCAGTTTCCCTGTTGTTGCGATAGTCGATAGACGATGGGGTCCGCTGAAAAACATAAAGATGCTCTGCTGATTCACCTAGGTGCGGGATGCACTGTATAGCCGTTGCTCCGGTACCGATAATCGCGACTTTCTTGTCCGCTAGCCCTGTCAGATTGCCGCTGTTATCTCCGCCTGTGTAGCTGTAGTCCCAGCGGCTGGTGTGAAAAGTATGCCCTTGATAGCTATCGATACCAGGTATACCGGGGAGCTTTGGGCGGTTCAACGGGCCGTTAGCCATCGCAACGAACTGCGCCTTCATTCGGTCACCGCGGTCGGTCTCAATAACCCAACGAGTTATTTGGTCGTCCCAAGTTAGTTTCGTGACTGAGGTACTAAAGCAGGCCTTTTCGTAGAGGCCATAGTGATGACCAATATTTTGAGTGTGCTGCATGATTTCCGGAGCAAAAGAATATTTGTGCTTAGGTATGTAATCGAGTTCTTCGAGCATGGGGAGGTAGCAGTAGCTTTCAACATCGCACATTGCCCCTGGATATCTATTCCAGTACCAGGTGCCACCAAAATCGCCGCCGCGCTCGATCACTCGAATGTCGGAGAATCCAGCCTCGCGAAGCCGACCGCCCATTAAGAGCCCGCCGAACCCACCGCCGATTATGACGATCTCGACCTCGTCGAATAGGGGCTCCCGCTCGACAGAAGCCTCGTAAGGGTCATCAAGGTACTTTGCGAATTCGCCAGAAGTTTCTACGTATTGCTCGTTATGGTCATCACGAACGCGCTTGTCTCTTTCAGAGAGATACTTGGCATGTAGTTCGTTTGGGTCAAAAGTGATCTCACCGAGTACTGCGGTGACGGCTTCCTGCATTTCTTCCATAATCCGACCTTACTTGGAATCTAAGCCTTCTTAGTTAACTGGGCTAAGAATCTAAATCCAAGCAATTCTTCCCCACGACAGTGTCGAACAGTAATAAATGTCCCGGTGGTCACCTGCTGAGAGGAACATGCCGTTCGCGATTCTTGAGCCAGTATGCACTCGGCTTAAGACTTCTCCATCGGTCATATTTACGACCACAATGTCATCGGTCTGATCTCTGGTGAAATCGTTGATTATTAGCTCGCCAGACTCTGGGAAGACAACAGGTTGCATGGAAGGTCTGATTTCGAGATGCCACACAGGTTCAAGGGTTTCATTTGTCGAGATGCCTGCAAGACCGCCGTTTATTGAATCCCATGCGAAAGCTAAATTTAGCTCAGGCACATGTACGGGTGGTGCAATAATGCCACCGCCCGGGTTTCCGAAGGGTTCGATGCTCTGAACTGAGCCATAGCTTTGATCCACTCGGAGAAGCCTTTGGGCGCCTTTCCACGGGGCGGGACGCTGCCACGAAAGGAGCTTTCCTGCCGGCTTTTCGAATCGACCATTTGGGAGTCGGTGGTGAATTGCCCTAACGCCTTCAACGTCACCGCAGTCCATAAGCCACAGGTGGCCATCTGATATGCAGGAATCCCAGGCGAGTCCCCAGTCGGATCCAGGCTCGCGATAACGACATGTCCAGTCGCTAATTGAGGCTTTTTTGTTGGCTACATCGATTCTCCAAATGTGCTCGGTTCCTGGAACAAATACGGAGTCGACACCATTCTGAAAATCAGACGCGATTCGACCCATCGAACCTTCAGGCAAGACAAGGGTTTCGATGACTTCGAGTCCATGAGGGTCGATAAAGGTGATGGTGGTACCACCCTGGCCCTCGAGTCTGAGGTCTTTGGTTACGAGTGTCCCATCTGAAAGGGATAGGAGGCCGTTGTGGGCGCGATCAACTGGAAGTTCAAGCTCGTTGATTACAGAAAGATCGTCGGGATCTAGACGATGAAGGAAAGAGCCGTTAACGGACATTATTGAGCCATCTTTGTGAGCAAGGATTGCTCCGCACCACACGTGATCACCACACGGGAGTCTTGGGGATTCTGCTATTGGTTGCAAGGAGAATGGATCGAAACGAGTAACCCATCCGAAGGGCGGTGGTCCTGTAAATGCAGGGGTGGTTCCCCCTAAGTACCACTCGTCCGGATCGCGGCGGATAGCCATGACATTCCATCTGTCGTTTTCGACCAATGTGACTTCAGCCGTGCCTTTCGCGGCGTCGAGTCTGCCAGTTCGCGCCTTTTGGCGCCTATTTCCGCCACACTCGACTGGCCATGGTGATTGCCAGTAGCCAGCTGAGTGCTGGTCGCGGTCAAGAGGGGTTTGCTTCATTCAAGGGTCCTACAAATCAGTGCTCGAAGCCCAAGTCGAGTGAGTGCCACTGCTGATGCGTTCAGGCAAGCGAATCTGACAGATCGGCCCATCTTGCGGCCGAGAGGCGTCGAAGATAAGTGCTTCGGAGATATCTTGGTTGAGATCAGAGGAGAAGGTCACCAAATAGCCGTCATCCTCGTCTGTTGAGTTATCGCGAGGAGCCATTACGGTTTCGCTTATAAAGACGCCAGGCTCCAACTCAAATGTCTCCTCTGTGCCTTCATCCAGGTCGTGTTTGATTAAGGCGTCAAAAGCAAAAAGCCCAGGAACGCAACGAGCATTGTAGGAATAGCGATGACGCCGGCCTGCATGCCGTCCATTGATCATGGGGAATTCGCAACAAGTATCGCTCATGGCCTCTTCTTTGCACTCACCTGTTGAGAGATTAAATCTCCATCGGTGGGCTCGAGCTTCCAAGACGTTCATGTCTAAAGTCTCGAAGCCTTTGTGCGCTTCGGATGCTCGGCTAGCGCCTCGAGCAGTTGGGTTGTGTTGAAAAAATCCGTCGAGAATGACCCAATCGCCGTCTTCGTACGCGTTGGTCCAATGTAAAACGAATGTTGGATCGGCTTCGAACCAACGGATGTCATCAGTTGACCCATGGCGAGGCACGAGAGCAAATCTGCTGGGAAGATCCCGGTTGAATGTATTTGAGTAGTAGCCATCTTTTAGTGCGTCGGGATTCCAGAACAGGGGTAGATCATTGAGAATTGACCAATTCTCAGTAAATGCCATGTCATGGGGGAGTCGCGGGCCCGGCAGTGGGACATCTATATGAGTTGTCAGTTCTCCATCGGCGCTTACTACGCCGTACCTCATGTGAGGAGCGTCAACGAAGTAGCTGAAAAAGAGCAGTTCGCCTGTATGTTCGTCGACCTTCGGATGAGCCGAGATGCCCTCGTTAGGGAAGTAGCCTGACCAGGCGGTCTTACCCAAGTCCTCTAACGTTTTCGGATCCAATCTGTAAAGTTCTCCGCATTGATAAAAGCTTGCGAGAGCTACGCCTTGATGCACGACTACATCCGTAGATGCGTTATCTTTCATGAAAGTGCGAGCACCCCAACCGTGATCAGCTAGGGCATTGGAAGGATGCTCAGCGATTCCGGCCCAGAGACTCCGTTTTGCTTCTTGTTCCGCTAGGAAGGCGTCTGTTCGGACAAAGCGATTTGCGTATCGCGCCTCACCGTTTTCGAAGGAAATGGCATGCATCATGCTGTCGCCGTCAAAGGGGTGATATCGCTTAATTGGTTCGAAAAGAGGATTTTCTGTGTTGCGCAGGTAAACCCCGTTCAGGTCATCGGGAATATCCCCTACGACATCCATGTCCCAAGCGTCGTATTCGTTCTGTTGTGGCCGCCAAGCGCCTGATCTGTATGGGTGGTTATCGTTTGGGGGTAGACCCGTTTCAAAGGTATTTCGCAACGTAACAGTCATATTTGCTCCTGCGGTAAGGGTAGCAATCGCAACCTAATTCGAAGTTTTTGGCTGATGCGTCTACTTTGGAGAAAATAAACCGGCGAGGAGACGAAATGGTAATTCCAACCAACGCTGATTTCTTTCGGTTGTGTCATGAAGATCATGAATTCAAAATGGCGGCGCGGTTTTGGACCGGCGGAATTCAATTTGAAATTGGTGAAACACTTATCGGTGTTTCTCTTGTGGACGGCGAAGTGGTAGAGGGTCCCTTGGAAGTTGAAGACGGGGTCATCACTGTCAGAGGCCCTGTAGAAATTTGGGATCAGGTACGCAGTGCGAATCCGCCGAGATTTCTAAATGACATCAATATTGCGGCAGGTCAAGGAGGCCTGCGCTGGGAAGGTGATCGGCTCACTTGGTGGCAATATCTTCCAGCGATTCAAAGAGCTGTTGAATTGATTAGGTTACCTGAGCTGGAGAAAGCGGCCGCTTTGATCGAGAGTCGAGGACATGGCACTTTTGACGCTCCGCGTGGTCGTTATCTGCATCTTGAGTTGGATGGCTTGGACCACCGGATTTATTTTGAAGAAGCAGGCGAGGGTATTCCCATTCTTTTGCAACATACTGCCGGTTCGCACGGAGTGCAGTGGCGTCACCTATTGGAATGCGCTGCCATTACGGAAAGATTTCGCTTAATCGCTTATGACCTCCCGTTTCATGGCAAATCTGTTCCTCCGACGGGCCGCGAATGGTGGGCCGAGGAGTATCGGCTTGAGGGAGAGTTTCTGCGTTCTGTTCCGCTAGCGATCTGCGATGCTCTCTCGCTCGACAGGCCAATATTTATGGGCTGTTCGGTTGGGGGTCTTCTTGCCTTGGATCTCGCCCACAAGCACCCTGACGTCTTTAGGGCAGTAATTTCGTTGGAAGGAGCTCTGCACGTCGGGGGCAATTTGGGTTCGTTAGAAGGTTTTTGGCATCCGAAAGTTTCGAATGAGAGTAAGGCTCGGATGATGGAAGGTTTGACGGCTCCTTCTTCGCCGATTGCTTATCGGAAAGAGACCATCCAGAGCTACGCTGCGGGTTGGCCGCCCGTATTTATAGGCGATCTCTGGTATTACATTGCGGAATATGATTTGCGTGGCAAGGCTCAAGAAATTGACACTAGCAAGATAGGCGTCCACATATTTTCTGGTGAATATGACTTCAGTGCGACGGTTGAGAAAGGTCGCGAAGCTCACGAGGCTATTGCTGGTTCGACGTTCACGGAAATGCATGGCATGGGTCATTTCCCGATGTCCGAGAACCCTGAGGAATTTATTAAATATTTAGAACCAGTCTTACAGTTAATCGGAAGTAAGAACTAGATCTCGTCGATGGTTGGGAAACCATCAGGCGGCATTATGTCAACAGTTGCGGATCGTTGTTGCGCCAGCATTCCGCCATCAACCTTAATAACGTCTCCGGATATATAGCTAGATTGCTCTGAAGCGAGGAATAGAGTTGGACCTGTCATGTCGGCCGGTTCACCGATGCGGCCCATTGGAATATTTTCGCCGCGAAGTTTTCGCTCGTCGGGGGTTAAACCGCTGGTGTCGATAGAGCCTGGCATTACTGCGTTTACGCGGATCCCGTACGGCCCTAAGTCGAGAGCTAAAGCTCTGGTAAAAGCTTCGATCCCGCCTTTTGCGGCGTCGTATGCCGTGAATGAGCGATGGGCACGCGTCGCTCCACCTGAGGAGGTGTTGATTATCACTCCTTCGCCGGAGCGGGCCATCGGTCGAGCGGCTCTGTGGGCACAGAGAAAGTGACCGGTGAGATTGACATCGATAATTCGCCTCCACCAAGTCTCGTCAGCCTCAAAGAAGTGAAGCATTGGGCTTACCAAACCGGCGTTGTTCACGAGGATTTGAACTTCTCCCAGTTCCGACTCAATCTGATTGAACATTTGATCTACGTCTTCGGAGTTGGAGACATCAGCGGGAACAGGTATGGCTGAAAATCCATTTGCGTTAGCTTCAGCGCATGTTTGCTTGGCGGCCTCCGGATCTATGTCGTTGACTAGCACCTGAGATTTTTCCGCGGCAAAACGCAAAGCCTGTGCCTTTCCGATGCCGCTGCCTGATCCGGTAACTAGGACGATCTTGTTTTCTAAATCCGGGTAGAGAGTCAAGGGGAGATTGTCCTGTCGTTATGTGGTTTGGAGTAAGTGCGGTGTTCCGCCGAGGTTGGTGCGAATCGCTGTATCAATCTCGCTACTTGAAACGATATAGCGACAGATATTCTTGCCGTGGTCAGATAGCGAATTGTAAATGTCAAGTGGCATAGATCTCGCCATTGGTTCGTGAAACCAAGGAGCGTAATACTCGATATTGGGTATCGCTCTTACTTCATTTGACACGTTTGGCGTTCCGCCATGCCATGTTCGTGGATCTCGAATTAGCAGGCTTCCTGCAGGTGCTGGATTGACGGTGCTGAATGTCATCCACTCTGGCTCATCTTCTAGGGTTGGAATAGCTTCTCGCGAATTCTGCGTACCTGGAATCTGCCGGGTCGCGCCGTTTATAGCGGTGAAATCAGTCATAAGGTAGTTGCAGCACACATAAGGGCATGGAAGATCACGCAAAGTCATCAATCCTCGCGGATCCCAGAAAGAGCCCGAGAACTTGGATGAGTCGCTGTCCGCTGCCGCAGCATGCGTTGTCTTTGGTCTGCGGTCTGCTACGTCGCTGTGGAGAGGCTGGTATTGGGTTGCGCCGGGTAGGCAAAAATCTCCGCCTCCTCCTCGGCATATGTAGTCAGGGGATTCGAATATTGCTTCGAGGATAGGGGTGACAGTTGGTAGATCGATGAGCATCGCCCATTCTGAATTGTGTACTTGGTGGCCCGATGTGCTCGCCGCCCCGAAGCTGTATCTGTGAGAGCCTCTATTCCCGTCTCGTTTGGCGTCAAGTGCCATGATTTCGCTTATAACTCGGTACGAGCCGTTCTGGGCTTCGCTCAATTGATCGCTAGTTAAAGCATTTTTTACTAAGACAAAACCATCTCGATAGAAAACTCTTTTTACATCTTCGATTTCATTTGGTTCGAAGGCTTCGAGCCCAACGAGACCGTTCTGTCGAATGAGGCGCTCCTTGAGGGCTGCGATATCGGATGAATGGCGGTCTACGCCAACCCAGCCGTACATCTCACCAAGTCGCAAAGCCTCCGACACGCTACAGCGCCCGGAGTCGCTCAACGGTTTGAGGTTCAGCGTCCTTTAGATTTTTGGGCTCTGGGTTAACAAGGTTGCAGAAGGCAGCCCCGGAGTCGGTATTTATGTTTAAGGATGCTTTATCGCTCATCTTGAGTCGCAAGGGCTCGCCAAAGAGAACGGTAATTCGGCCAGATGTTTTCTTCGGTGATGAAGCCCTCTTGCTCGAGCAGCCTAGTAAGGCGAGGTAAATTGCGGAACGGAACGCCGCTATCGACGTGATGGGCAAGATGGTGCCCGACAGCGAGGGGAACGAGGAAAATGCGAGCGAGAAAGCCTTGCCGGACCTGGTGCGTTGTGTCTCGCTTATCTGAAGACCTTGTCATTCCGCCGTGTTCGGCTATTGCGCGCAGTCGGTTGATTACCTGGTAGGTGGTAAGGAAAGGTAGTAACCATAGATAGAAATACGCTAAAGGACGGCCAGCCAACGCAAAAAAGCCCAAAACGGTTACTTGTCCAATGTAGAAACGAGCACTGTTGCGCCAGAAGCGTTTACGGAACAGACCTGAAAGACGTGGACGTAAGATTCGATAGCCAGAAATGCCGCTTATATCTCGTCGAAATTTTCGAAGTGCGGAGTTAATGCTGATCGGATACAGCGCATAGAGCAAAAAGTCGGGTTCTTTGGGTCCGAACTCGTCGCGATGGTGATTCGCGTGTGCCCTTCGGTAAGCGTGGGTTCCAGTTCCGAAAGAGAGCCACCCGAATAAGGTGACCCCAACAAAGTCATTGAAGCGCCGGTTGGAGAATAAGAGCCGATGCGACCCTTCGTGATGCAGGATAAACATCCGATTTTGCACAAAGCCCATGAGCAAAACGACCGCGATGGTCGCAAGTAAATTGTCGACAGCGATGGCTGCGCCGATTAAGAGAACAGGTAGAGCGATAGACGAAACGCATGTCCAAAGATTTTTAAAGTTATTTATTTGGCGCAACTCAGAGCGAAGTTGAGGATTGGGTCGCCCATCTGAGCGGAAAAGCTCGGATCCTCCAAAAGGGGCATGGTTCGATACCATTCCCCCAGTCAGCGAAGTGACCAGCTCCTCGTGGCTCTTTGTGTCTGCCATATTGCTACGGTACTGCGTCACAACTCTTTTGGGATTTAAAAGTTGCAAGAACGCGAAAACATTTTACACCCATAAGAGCCCTAGTTTTGGCCGTCATGACGGTTCTGATGGTGAAGCTGTCACTGATCCATGCGGGTTACGTTGCCCGTTGAACTTTGCGGGCATACTTCAGCATGTCCATGGCGGCATCACGTTTGCCAGCCACCATAAGCTGAGTTATCGATCCAAGATCGTCGACGGCTTCTTCAACGCCATCTCCGTTCTCGGGTCAAAGCGTAGGTCGGCCTGTTTGTTAGCTTTAGGCTACGGCCCTCCCAACAACACCGATATGGACCCCTACAGAACTCATGCGCCGGTCTGGGTTCGTGGAAGAGTCCTCCATCCCGAGTCGGCGCCCAATGGAGGAGTATTATGAGTCTCACTGTTCCTGCGATTGAGCATCTCTGCCGAGGATGAAATGACGATAGGTCTAAAGGTTTTATCGGTGCTGGTGGTGCTTTCAACCTTAAGTCTTGGATGTGCGGGCGACTCGCAAAGCTCGGAGCAAGCTGTAATTGTTGCTACCAGCGCAGTGGCCCCAAATGATCAAGAACTGGCTACGGCGGATGAGGCTTCGTCCGTTGAGTCCTTCTTCTCTCCCGAAATTCTTGCTGACGGCCAGCCTGTCGCTGCTTATTTCGAAGGCGAGGGCTCTTCTGAGTTGGGACCTCTTGTTACCGCAAAGGACTATTCGCTCATCGTTGCGTCGGATAGCGGGCCGCTAAAAATTTCTATAGAAGATAGCGATGGGCGCAGGGTTGTCTACGAACGGCCTGCGACTGAGGGAACTGGCAGTCATCAAACGGGCCAATTAGCTGACGGGGACCTTTCCATTAGCGTCGAGGCATCTGAAGAGGTGTCGTGGTTGATTGTCGTAACTGGTGAGCTTGTCGCGGCCTCGGAGAAACTGGAGAATGCGGATCAAGGACTGTCGAAGCCGACTCCAGACGCATCTGGACCGGGCTTGGGATACGACACCCTCTACATCGGCCATAGTTTCGGCACACCCTTTGCTGAACGCCTAGAAGACTTTGCAGATAATTCTGGAATCGTTGGACACTCTCAGAGCATCGTCTTTCGGGGCGGGAACACAAATGGCAACCCTGAAGGGTTATGGAATGACGAAGCAGCCAGAGCGGAAATACAGTCGATACTTAATCAGGGGAAGACCGATTTATTGATCATGATTTGCTGTCCTGCTGATCCTCGCAACCCTGCCTCTTATTGGGGTATCCCCAAGTGGGTTGATTACGCGTTGGCGCAAAACCCAGATACGAAATTTGGCCTTGCCTTGCCTTGGTTGGACTCACCAGCGCAGTACCCGGACGCAGGCGAGTTTGCCAACAACTGGAACATGTTGCATGAGAGACTCTGGCTCACAGTTCTTTCAAATTTGCGGTCGCGTTATCCCGACACTCATTTCCTTAACATTCCTCACGGTGCTGCCGCGGTTGAGCTTCGAAATCGCTTTGAGGCTGGAACCCTGACTGACGTTTCTGCCTTAGTAGGGAATAAAGGTTCTGCGATTTTCCGAGATGACCAGGGGCACCCTGATGACATCTTGCATGACCTAGGAACATTAATTTGGCTTGGTTTGATCTACGAGGTTGACCTCTCGGTCTACCCCACAGGAGATAGCGGTAAGCGAATTTCACGTTACGAGACTGACCTGAGAGAAATTGCTAAGTCGATCGTTGACGAGGAAAATCAGCGATGAACATCTTTGTGGGTAGCGCAATTTGGACTCTTCGGTTCGCTTGCAGCAGGAGAGTGAACTACTAGTGTTGCCGGCGCCATGGTGTTAGCAATCGGCGAAGGAAGGGACTCGGAGTGAGTTACAAAAAAATAGCTGTGCTTGGACTGCTGATCGCTGCATCGCTCTCCGCGTGTGCGCAGGAGGAACTAAACCCCGTGCCTTCTGAAGGCTCGAACCAAGAGTCAAGTAGCAAGAGGGCGGAGGGGGCATCAAAGGAAGAACCTGATTCCAAATCAGTTGCATCTTCGGCCAAAACAGAGTCAACGGTTACTGCTGGGCAATCGCAGAAAGACGAGAGTCCAGACTCGCCGCAATTGCTGAATCTGTTGACCACACCGTTTGTTGAGGTTGACGAGTATTGGGGGGTTCAACCCTTCGCTATCAAATCAAACCAACTGGGAGTTCAGTTTCATAATGGTATCGATTACTTCACGAGTGAAGAGAAAGTGGCGATTCAGGCTGTCTCTAGCGGGCGTGTGATGTTCGTGGATGTCTACGAGAGAAAACCAGATGGAGCCTTTCAAATCAATTTGGCTTGGCAAACTCCCACCGGCGAAGTTCTTTCTTACAGCCTAGAACCCTCTGCGGGTCCCGCCGATCAAGCTAAAATTGCGAACCAAAAACTTCTTGCCCAAAAAATGATGGACTCAATGACGATTCGAGTTGGTGACCAAATCGTTGAAGGTCAACTTCTCGGATACCTTTACGGCCAAGATGAGTGGGCGCATGTGCACATGTCGCTAAAAGCAAGCGCCCGGGGACCCGAAAAGTGGTTATGCCCAGCTGACTATATGGCGACCTTGGAAGGGTCGGATCTGTTACCAAAGTCGCTGATCTGGGCAGATCGGTTGTACAAAGGGTCTAAACGACCACAACTCTGCAATTATTAAGGTGGCACCGTTCATTTTTCGCCGAAATTCCCCAAACGTGAATGCTCTAACGTTCTCGTTTTACGATTCGACCCTCGATAGATGCAAGGCTGTTTGATTGTGCAAAGATTCATAGCGTTAGATATGGAAGGCGTTGTTACTCCCGAAATCTGGATAGCAGTGGCTGAAGAGACCGGTTTGGACGACTTGCGTCGAACGACTAGGGATGAGCCCGATTATCAAAAGTTGATGAAGTATCGGATATCAATCCTTACGGAAAACGAAATTGGCTTGACTCGTATACAGAAGGTCATCTCAGACCTCGACGTGCTCGCTGGCGCCAAAGATTTCTTGGATCTACTTCGTTCCCGTTATCAGGTGACGCTTCTTTCCGACACATTTGAGGAATTTGCGGGCCCGCTTATGGAACAACTCGGCCGCCCGCACCTGCTCTGTCACCGCTTAGTTTTGGAAGGTGACCGGATAGTTGGCTTTGAACCTAGAACTAAAGACGCGAAACGTAAGGCAGTGCAGGCTTACCAGTCTCTCGGTTACCACGTAACAGCATTCGGTGATTCGCATAACGATGTCGCCATGTTGCATCAAGCGGATGCGGCGTCGTTGTTTCGAGCGCCACCGGGACTTGTTGCGACTCACGAAGAGTTCCCACGATTTGATACCTACGCTGAACTTGCAGAGTGGATTGACAGTATTATCGTTTAGGAATTGGAGAAATAAAGATGGCCTCGCCTGCAAGACTTGCTCACTTTGTTCTAAGAACCAATGACATCGACGCGCTTTCGAATTGGTATTGCACCGTTTTGGAGGCAAAAGTCGTTCATCGAAACAAAATGATTGCTTTCGCTACCTTTGATGAAGAACACCATCGGATAGCGTTTCTTGATCGAGGTTTTGAGAAGGGCCCTGACCCTGAACGCAATGGTGTCGACCATGTTGCGTTCACCTACGAGTCTCTCGGAGACCTGCTCGGCACTTACGTGCGACTAAGAGAATTGGACATCTTGCCGGAACGTACCATTAACCATGGGATGACTACCTCGATGTATTACGCGGATCCAGATGGAAATCGCATCGAGCTCCAAGTGGAGAATTTCAGTGACCCACAGGAAGGTCTAGAGTTTATGAACGGGCCAGTGTTCGGAGAGAACCCAATCGGTGTTTTGTTCGATCCAGATGAAATGGCTGAGCTTTACGACGCTGGAATTCCTGAAGATCAACTTTTGCAGCAGGGCTAAATGGCCTAGCTGGTGGCTTTGGTGCTAATGAAGTAATTATTTCCAGGATCGTGGCGGATACCTTCGACGTTTATGTCCCTAAAGCCGGCTTCGGTTAAGTATTCGGTAGCTAATTGGTGGCCCCAAGCGGCGCCTAGTCCGTCGCCGCCGTATGCAAGCGAGACAGTCATGCAGTGCATGGTCGATATGGTGTACATGAAGGGCGCCATAGGGTCTTGAAGGTTTTCTTCTAGGACGCTGGATGCTTTCGGTTCCACGCACAGGTAAGTGCCGCCGGGTCGAAGCATTGCGAAAATGCCAGCTAAGGCATCTTTGGGCTTCGCCTGATCGTGTATTGCGTCGAATGTCGTCACTAGGTCGAAGTTGGGGCCTTCGTTGAGAGCGGCAGCATCGGCAACTTGATAGCTGACGTTGTCTAAATCCTTTGCCGCCTCGTTGGCCCTGGCAATGCCTTCCGTTGACATATCGAAGCCGACAAACCGACTGTTCGGGAACTCTTGGCCTAGTAGATAGCTTGCTAACCCGCTTCCACAGCCGACATCTGCAACGTCGATACCGGCTTGCAGGGCATCCGTCATCTCAAGCAGCGGAACGACCTGTTCGATTAAGCCACTTTTGAAACGGCGCTCGCTTGAATCAGACATCAATGCCTGGAAACGAGGGAACTTGTCATATGGCAAGCCGCCTCCCTCTTCGAAAACCCGGACCAAGTCATCTTCGACCTCAGCCAGCATTCCGATTTGCTGCATTTGTACCGTCAAATTGCGTGGACCCGCCCTACGGGTAACAAGCCCTGAATGCTCGTCTGGCAGTGAAAACAATTCGCTCTCGGGGTCGTAATCAATAACCCCGCCACAAGCCATGGCGGAGAGCCATTCGCGAACGTACCTCTCGTCAAGCCCTGCGTTGTCAGCTATCTGTTTGGTAGTCGCTGGCGGTTGTCCATCGAGGGAGTCGAATAACCCAGTTTTGTGGCCGATGCTCATCATTAGTGAAAGAGCACCGTCGTTCAAGATGCCTAGCATCCGTGATGTGAACGCTCTGGCGCGATCTTTGTCGAAGGTGGTGTCAGACATATCCCTAGTATCTCACTTTCGGCCAGAACAGCCGTTGGTCTCCACTGAAAATCATATAGGTATGAGAACCATTCCTATTTGGAGACGCGGAAATAGCTCCTTAATTGTCGGTAGGGGCTGCGTGTTTGGGGTAAGCAAACAGCATCAACGGAGCGACTAAGAACATCAGAACGCCCAACATGCACCACATGACGTCGTATCTTGCGACCGAATGACTTCCGTTCAATATGGTTATTGCGGTCGCAGCACCCATACCTCCTATGGCGTACCTCAAGCTCTGATGGATCCCATTCGCCGTAGCGGTTGCCTCGGGTGGAATATCCCTAAGTGCAGCGCTATTGAGTTGACTCGCCAGAATTCCCATTCCGAATCCAAACATTAAAGATGCCGGGAAGAAAGCGAAAAGGAAGTCTGGTTTTTCGCCCATGAAGAGGTAAAGCCAAACGAATCCGACGGTAGCAATAACAGCGGCGAGTGCCATGATTCCGCGGAAGCCGTGTCGATCTGCCCACCGTCCGCCGATGACAGCCACGAAGGCCGAGAGTACAGGAGACGGCGTGAAAGCTAGACCAACTTGCGCTTTGCTGTATTGCCAGACCTCAGTCAAAAACAGCGGCCATAAAAACCAGCTTGTGAATGCTCCGACCATCGCAAAAGTTACTGCGATGTTGGAAACAGTGAACGAGCGAATTCGGAAGAGTGCGGGATCGAACAAAGGTTCAGAGTGTCGGGACGATCGAAAAATAAATAATGGCAGCAGTGTCGCAGCTAGTCCGAAACACCCCAAGGTGTAGATGGAAAACCACCCCCAGGAACGTCCCTGTAAGGTCGCCAGCACCAAGAGGAAGACGGTTCCGCTGCCCATGAGAACCCCTAATAAATCAAGAGGCTTGTCAGTAGATCTTTCGGTCGTTTCTCTTAGAAACAACTTGGCTCCTAATAGCCCAAGGCCGATGATCGGAACTAAGACGAGATACACCCAGCGCCAGCTGCTCAACTCCAGGACCAGTGCAGCAAAGCCGGGTGATAGACCTGATGCGACCATGCCCGCTGCGGCCCAAAGGCCAATCACGCTCGCTTGTTTTGACTGAGGGAATTGTGGGAGGACGAGCGCAAGCGAAGACGGAACTGTTAACGCCCCGAACATTCCTTGGATTGCTCTCGCAATGACGAGGACTAAAGCGCTGGGGGCGAGACCAGCTCCGAGTGCCCCGAATAGGAGGCCTAGTAGCCCAACGCGAAACACGGTGAGTCGGCCGTAGCGGTCGGCCAGTCGGCCTCCTGCAAGCATTGTGGTTGCGAAAGCCAATGAGTAACCAGCGATTATCCACCCGGTCATTCCGTTGCTCACTCCTGAGAATGATCGAATTATCTCGGGAAAGGCCACGTTAGAAACGGTGACGTTCACAGTCCCTAGAACAAATGCGAGTGATCCTGTAGCAAGTGCCAGGTAAGGGCTTGGGGAAGCAATCGCAGGTGGAGGCAATTGTTTCTCGTTCAATGAGACGCGGAAGACTGTCGGTATGCGTTGATCCACTTCCCTCATTGCCACCGGCATCAGAGTACGCTCCACTGGCACATAATGTTGTGAAACCAAAAGAGATTTGAATGCCAGATGAACTTGTCCGGGTAGAAAAAAAGGGTCCGATAACGATAATCAGCCTTCACCGGCGCGAAAAACGAAATGCGTTTGACGCTGCTTTAACTGACGCGTTGAGCGGAGCGTTGGATGAGTTTGAAGACGATCCGGACCAATGGGTTGCAGTCCTTACTGGAGGCCCAGACATGTTTTCGGCGGGCAGCGACCTGAAGGAGGGGAGTGGAAGTAGCGACCGCGGTGGCGAATATGGAGTTATCAGACGACGACGCATGAAGCCCCTGATAGCAGCAGCGGAAGGGCTAGCTCTCGGTGGGGGAATGGAGATTCTCTTTTGTTGTGACTTGATTGTGGCTTCTACGACTTTGCGGCTAGGTCTGCCTGAGGTCAAACGCGGTGTGTTGCCGACAAGTGGCGGTTTGTTTCGGGCTTTGAGGTCTTTGCCACTGCATATAGCGAAAGAGGTTGTGTTGACGGGTGAAGAATTAGCGGCCCAAAAAGCCCACGAATATGGATTGGTTAATCGTTTGACTGAGCCCGGTCGAGCCTTAGAGGAAGCGCTTTTGATGGCTGAGGCCATTGTGTCAAACTCCCCAACCTCGACGCGTAACTCTGTACAGGCAATGGAACGTATCTTGAGCAGTGGTGACCCAATTGGGTGGGCTGCGACAGATTATGCGCGGGTTGAGGTTTTTGCGAGCGAAGATCGCAAGGAAGGCATTCGAGCATTTTTTGAACGGCGACCGCCGGAATGGACGGGCCGGTAATGCGACTACCACCGCTTAACGAAAGTGATCTCAGTGAGGAGCAAGAGGCTTTGCGACGCTCAGTTGTGGGAACTAGGACCGGGTTAGGGGAAGATGTTTGGCAGCGCGGCCCGTTTGGTGTTTGGCAGCATGCCGCTGGAGTGGGGCAGCCCAGTTGTGATTTGGGAGCTGCGGTACGGTTTGAAACCCAAATACCCGGAGACCTCCGGGAAGCCGCAATCTGCACAGTCGGCGCGTTTTATAAATCTAAATTTGAGTTTGCTGCGCATAAAGCGATCGGAATGGCGGAGGGTCTATCGTCGGCAGCCCTAGACCGGCTAGCGGAGGGTGAAAGTCCCGGATGGACTGAAGGCTTGGACGCTGTGCACCGCTACACGATCAGTTTGTTAGAGCAGCATATGGTCACTGAGGAGCTTCACTCGGAAATTGTCGCTTTGTTGGGATATCGAGGTGCGGTAGAACTTGTCACCACTATCGGCTATTACTCCTTGATTTCACTGACGTTGAATGCGTTTGATGTTCAGTTACCAACCGACATGACCGATCCTTGGCCGATGCGATAAACGGGTTTCCTTGACCCCGTAATTTGGCTCACGATCTCAGCTGATTAGCGTTGAAATGTGAAGTAGCTTCGACTGCTCTTTAAGCGGTTTGCTGCTTCTGTCGCGTATAGTTAGCTGTCATGGGATTTGATGGTGAATACGGACCAAGTACCTGGGAATGGGTAGCGGATCAAGCCGCTGAATACGAGGCCTCCAACGGCCAGCAAGCAAATACTTTAAGAGACACTGGGCTGCCAATAATCGTAATGACGACGGTTGGCCACAAAACGGGCTTAGTGCGTAAAGTCCCCCTCATGAAGGTGGAACATGAGGGTATTTATGCGATTGTGGCTTCGAAGGGTGGCGCGGTAAATCATCCCGGCTGGTACCACAACTTACTCGCCGACCCAACTGTTCTAATCCAAGATGGCCCGGAGCCGTTTGAAACTACTGTGCGGCTAGCGAACGGGGGAGAACGCGCCGAATGGTGGGACCGTTCTGTAGCGGCATTTTCGCCGTACGCGGAATACCAAGAAAAAACCGACCGAGAAATCCCCCTGTTTTTAACTGAAACAACCGCTTGAAGAAGATCTGGTCGTTGCTGGCTTTAAGTGACGTGCCCGTCAGTGGCCATCTTTGAAAACGCAATCGCAATTGCTATGAGTAGCTTCTCTTCGCTACCTCTTCGAGCATCACTTCTGTTGCGCCGCCCCCAATAGTAAGAATTCGAGCGTCACGGTACATTCGCTCAATAGCTGATTCCCTCATGTACCCAATGCCGCCATGGAATTGAAGGCAGTCGTACATCACTTGGTTGGCGACTTCACATCCCCATGCTTTAGCGCCCGACATTTCCTTGACATTGTCGACACCCTGCTCTTCGAGCCAAGCTGCGTGGTACATGGATGCCCGAACGGCATCTACCTTGGCTTGATTCATCGCCATTCTTTGGCGAATTGCACCTAAGTCAAATAGGTTGCCCCCGAAAGCGTTTCTGTCTTGTGTGTAGGCGGTAGTCATATCGATAGCGGCTTGAGCGGCGCCAACACCCATTCCGACGAGCACCATTCTCTCGTTCTGAAAATTTTGCATAGTCGCGTAAAAGCCTCGATGAGGCTCGCCTAGGAGTTGTTCATCGGGCACCCAAACATCGTCGAGAACTAACTCTGCGGTGTCGCTACAGCGCCAACCATGTTTATCGAGCTTCTTGGCTACGTTGAAGCCTTCAGTCTCCGAAGGAACCAAAAACATCGAAATCCCATATTTGTTCTCTGGGTCAGTTCTGGCACCCAAAATAGTCATATCGCCGTAAACGGCATTGGTTATAAATGTTTTGCTGCCGTTAATGCGCCACCCATCGCCGTCTTTAACCGCAGTTGAGCGAATACCAGCTACATCAGAGCCGGCATCAGGCTCTGTCACGCCGATCGAAAGGATCGTCTCACCAGACAGCACTCCGGGCATCCATTCCGCTAGCTGTTCATCGGTTCCTGAGTTGACGAGGTGAGGGCCAGACATATCGGTGTGGACCAAAACCGTGACTTCGAATCCGGCGAAGGTTGAACTGCCCAGAGCCTCTGAGAAGGTCGCAGAGGCAAGTGGGCCTAAACCGAGTCCTCCGTGTTCTTCGGGAACTCGTAGTCCGAGCATCCCAAGTGACCCCATTTTGAGTAACACATCCCTGGGCACTGACCCAGCGTCTTCCCAAGAGTTGCCATGGGGAACGACCTCTCTCGAAACAAATTCCACTGTTTGGTCGTAAATCTGTTGCAGCTCGTCCGTCATATAGGCATTTCGGTGGATCACGCGGATTCCTCTTCGTTGGTGTCTGTTTTGGTGAAACTGACGAGAATTTGGCCGGCTTCAATGGCATCGCCTTCATCAACCCACACTCGGTCGACCTCACCACCGCCTGAAGCCGTTAATGAATGGAGCATTTTCATTGCCTCAATGACCATAACGGCATCTCCGTTAGAAACAGCATCTCCGGGCTTGACCGGAGCAGAAATAACCACAGCTGGGAAAGGGGCGGTTACATCGCCAGAAGATCCCGCGAATGCGCTGCTGTCCGTTGTCCACGCATGGGCGCGATCCACCAGTTCGAAGCTGATGATATTCCCTTGGTGGTTGACGATGATAAGACCTGCTTCCTCTTCAAAGTGCGCTGTCGGAAAAGTAGCTTTATCGTAGGAGTAGACCTCGTGGATCTGCCCTGAGCTATCACGTAAGAGCGCTTGAAGAGGGGTCTGGTTCGGGACGAGATGAAAATTTGAAAGCTGATGCCATGGCCCACGGTTGTCGTGTCGGGTCTTGAGTCGAAGGGCGGAGGCTGCCTCTCCGACGTGATCTTCCGGTTTCGGCACCGGTGGAGTCGAGTTCTGGTCAAGAAATGTTGTTGTGATTTCCATGGATCGAAATTTGGGGTTGCTGAGCACCCAATGGTGGAGACCCAAGTTTGTAGTGAGTGGCCCGATAAAGGTCTTTGTGATGACGCTCTGCATCTTGTCTAAGGCGCTTTCGCGATTGACACCCCATGTAATTAATTTCCCGATCAGGCCGTCGTAGAAGGGCGTGATTTCGCCGTTTGTGTCAAAGGCCCCATCCCATCTGACGCCTTCATCGCTTGGGATTGAGAGAACATCTATTTTGCCGGTTTGTGGAGCATAATTTTCTCCTGGGTCCTCAGCGTTTATGCGGATCTCCACGGCATGACCATTAACTACGACGTCGTTTTGGGTTATCGGTAGCGGATTTCCTTGGGCGATCTTTAGTTGCATCTCAACTAGGTCGAGTCCGGTGACCAGTTCGGTGACTGGGTGCTCCACTTGAAGCCTGGTGTTCACTTCTAGGAAAAAGTATTCGCCCGTATCTGCATCGACGACGAATTCGACGGTACCGGCGTTGTCGTAGCTCATTGCGCGGCCAATTGTGATGGCCGCCTCCCGCAGGCCGCTCTCCGTGGCCATAGGCAAGTTGGGAGCTGGAGCCTCTTCAACTAATTTCTGGTAACGACGTTGCGTGGTGCAGTCACGTGTCCCGAGCTCAATGAGGTTGCCGTGTTGGTCGCCCAGAAGCTGGACCTCCACGTGTCGTGGGTTTTGAATAAATCGCTCGACGATAATTTGGTCATTGCTAAACGAACGTGAAGCTTCCGTTCGAGCATCTGCAAGGGCTTGAGGGAACTCCGACGAAGAGAGAGCAATTCGGATGCCCTTACCGCCGCCGCCCGCAGCAGCCTTTAGAAGGATCGGATAGCCGATGCTCTCAGCGGCTCGCAGCAGCGCCTCGTCGCCTTGTTGTTCGCCGTCGGCGAAGCCAGGGATAACGGGAATACCTGCCTCCTCGGCGAGATAGCGTGCTTCGATCTTCGATCCCATGGAAGCAATGGCTTGAGGGTTTGGCCCTACCCAGATGAGTCCTGCGTCCGTAACTTGAGAGGCAAAGTCAGCATTCTCACTTAAGAATCCGTATCCGGGATGAACGGCTGTGACGTCAAAGTCACGACATATTTGGAGAATTTTCTCTGTATTGAGGTAGGAGTCGGCGAGCTCTGGGCCACCTATCCGGATTCGTTCGTCGGCCTCAGAGGCAAAGGCAGCCTCAAGGTCCGGATCGGAGAATATGGCGAGAGTTTCCCAGTTCAGGCGTTTAGCGGTGCGTAGCACTCTTCGCGCTATCTCGCCTCTATTGGCTACAAGTAGTTTCATGTAGTTGCTCACATTCTGTAGACAAGGCCACGCGCTGGCTCGGGGGGATCTTGTCTTGCTGCCAAGGCGAGACACAATCCAAGTGCGTCACGCGTGTCGAGGGGATCTATTAGGCCGTCATCCCATATCCTGCTTGTGGCAAAGTATGGATCGCTTTGGGTTTCGAATTGCTCAGCTACTTCTGCTCGCATCTTCTGAATCTCATCTTCCGAAGTATCGTCGCCTCGTAGGCCGGCGAGTCGTATGTCGACGAGAACGGTTTGAGCTGTCTCTGCAGACATCGTTGCGATCCGGCTATTTGGCCAACTGAAAAGAAAGCGAGGATTGAAACCCCGTCCGCACATGCCATAGTTGCCGGCGCCGTAGCTGCCGCCAATGAGGACTGTGTAGCGAGGAACTGACGCATTAGCCACGGCTGCAACCATTTTGGCTCCGTTTTTGGCGATGCCGCCTGCCTCGGCGTCAGATCCCACCATATAGCCCGTGGTGTTTTGAAGAAAAAGTAATGGAATTCGTCGTTGTTCGCAGAGCTCAATGAAATGAGTTGCTTTAAGTGCACTTTCGCTGAAAATAATTCCATTGTTTGCAATGATTCCGACCATGTGGCCCCAGATTCTTGCAAATCCGCAAGCAATGGTGTCCCCCCACTCGGGTTTGAACTCTGCGAACTCTGACGCGTCGACTAAGCGCGCGATGATTTCACGTGAGTCGAAACCGATGCGGTCGTCTGCGCTGATTATTCCGTAGATCTCTTCCGGGTCTAAGCGAGGGGGTTTGGGGTCTTTCCAATCGAGCCAGCCTTGTCGATCGTCGATTGAACGTTGGTTCGTGGTTTCACAAATATCTCGTAGTGTGCCATAAGCTTCTCGTTCTGTATGAGTGAGGTAGTCAGACACTCCCGAGGTTTGTGTGTGTAAAGCGGCTCCACCCAAGTCGTCTGGTTCGATTATTTCCCCGAGCGCCGCTTTGACTATCGGGGGCCCACCCAGGAAAATTCTGCCAATCCCTTCAACCATGATTACTTCGTCGCTTAGGGCTGGGACATAAGCTCCGCCCGCCGTGCAACCGCCTAGTACGACCGATAATTGAGGTAGGCCACGCGCCGACATACGCGCTTGTCGGTAGAAACTCCCGCCAAATTGGTCTTTGTCTGGGAAGATGTCGTCTTGTAGTGGAAGGAACGCTCCGCCCGAATCAACCAGGTAGATAACGCCGAGATCGTTTTCGTCCGCTATTTGCTGGGCGCGCACGTGCTTTTTGATGCTTGCAGGTAGCAGTGAGCCGCCTTTAACTGTGGCGTCATTAGCGATGAAAACAAAAGGCCTGCCGTGAACGAGACCGACACCAGTAACGATGCCAGCGCCTGGTGCCGAGTTGTCGTATTGCTCCCAGCCAGCGAGGGTTGAAAACTCTAAGAAAGGTGTGTCGTAGTCGGTGACCATTCCGATTCGGTTTCGGACCATTAGTTTGTCCCGATCGAGATGGCGCGCGATAGATTTTTCTCTGCCGACCCCGCCGTCAATTGCGAATTGCTGCCGGTCCCGCAAAGTGGCGACTAGCTCCAAATAAGCGGACCGGTTCTTCTCGAATTCAGGTGACTTGGTGTCTATGCGGGTTTCGAATTTCTTCATTGGATTATGCGACCTATTGAAATGGAGAAAGAAGGCGGCCATATAAACTGGCAGCCCGGTACGGCGGAGTCTAACGATGCGCGCTGGTGCGTGGTTTGGCTTAACGGTTCTTTATGTTGAGATAGTTGGGGGAGCGTTATTTAAGGTCTCGATAGCAAACCCTGCGGCAGCTTTGTAGTTGGACATGTATTGCTCAATTTCGCTGCGCGGTATGACGTCTTCTATCTTGTCGAAAACCCCACCGCATCTTTCCTCGACGATACCCAGAATGCCGATCGGCCCTGCGCCCCGGTTTCGTATTACCAGCTCGTTCATTTCTTTAAGGTTTAGCGACTCGTAGTGCAGCAAAGCTGTTTGGTCTAAGCCATGCTTCACAAAGGCGGATCCTAAAACTCGCGTGTCGACGATTGCTTGGCTAGCGCCGTTTGAGCCGACGGGGTACATCACATGCGCCGCGTCGCCGACAAGGACGCACCTTCCATCAACCCAAGTTGTTAAGGGGTCACGGTCAACCATTGGGTACTCGTAAACGGCGGAAGCTTCGCGTATTAATTGCGGCACGTCGAGCCATTCGTAAGACCAGTCGCTGAAATGGTTAATGAATTTTTCTACTGGTACCTGCGTGTTCCAGTCGCTGTGGCCCCACTCTTTCGAGGTGTCGTAAGTAAGTTCGGCGATCCAATTAATTATGGCTTTACCGGTTATCGGATCGGGCTGTGAGATGGGGTAGCAAACAAAACGCTGCTCAAGCTTGCCTAGTAAAACGAAAGAAGCTCCCGTCCGAATCGGTTTTGCTTGTGTGGTACCTCTCCACATAACTGCGCCACCCCATTTAGGAGGCCCATCATTTGGATGCATTTGGGCGCGTACAGAACTATGTAGCCCGTCAGCGCCTACAAGAATAGAACCTTCAACCTTTTGTTCTTTGCCATCGCTGTCGACAAAGTGAGCGAGAACATGGTCGTTATCGTTGTTGTAACCCTTTAGCCTGCTGTCACTTATCACAGCCTTTGGGCCTAAGCGTTTGAGTACCTGTTGGTACAACATCATCTGAAGATGGCCTCGATGGACGGAGTATTGAGGCCATCGGTATCCAGCGTCAAGTCCGCGCGGTTCAGACCACACGTCGTTTCCGTTCTTACCTACCAGTGCCCATTCTTTAGCTTGAATTCCTATTTCGGCCAGATCACTTTCGAGCCCCAGCTCGAATAGCTCGCGCACTGCATTCGGCTGCAAGTTGATTCCGACGCCTAGTGGCTCAATCGTTTTGACGCTTTCGTGCACGATTACCGGTAACTCAAGCTGATGGCAGGTGAGGGCCATGGTCATTCCGGCGATGCCACCGCCAGCCACAATTACAGTCATGGCCAAAGAATAGGGTCAGAACGTGCAACACTCATCGTGTGTCTGTGTTAAATCGTTCTCGAATTACTGATATCGAACTTGCCCCAGCAGGACATCTTGCGATTGATTGGGCGCGACGACATTCGCCCTTGGTCGACGGATTCTTGCGGGAACGTCTCAGCGATGGGGCTCTAAATGGAAAGCGGGTTGCAGTGGTAGTGCACCTCGAAGCTAAAACAGCGTTTCTTGCAACTGTGCTCGCAGATGCCGGAGCCCAGGTTGTTGTCGCTGGTTCCAACCCGCACTCAACGCGTGACGAAATCGCTGCTGCTTTGGTTGAACAGGGAATTGAGGTGCATTCCACTCGAGATAGTGGGTACGAAGCTTGGGAGAAAGATCTAGCTTCAGTCGCCGCTAGTGGTCCAGAATTGATTGTTGATGATGGAGCTGAATTAACGCTCCGGATGGCGCGTCAGGATCCTGAAAAGTTTGCTCTACTTAGGGGCGTTACGGAACAGACCACTACTGGGGTGGCACGTCTGACCGAGTTAAGTAATCGGAACATGCTGCCCTGCCCGGCGCTTGCTGCGAATGATGCAGCTTGCAAACACTTATTCGACAACAAATATGGAACCGGTCAGAGCACTGTTCAAGCGATGCTCAATCTGACCAATATGTTGATGGCGGGCAAGTTAGTTGTCGTTCTTGGCTACGGGTGGGTTGGTCGTGGTATTGCCGCAAACGTAAGAGCATTAGGCGGCACAGCTTTCGTGGCCGAAGTAGACCCGGTAAAGGCGCTTGAAGCATTTATGGATGGCCATCAAGTGGGCGAGTTGTCGATCGGATTACCCAAGGCCGATTTTGTTATAACTGCGACGGGAGGTGTCCGAGCGCTCACACGAAAGCACTTCTCTGAACTAAAGAACGGCGCGATTCTGGCTAACGCTGGACATCATGATCTTGAAATCGATATTGAGGCGTTGGCAGACGAGGCGGAAAGCTTCAGGAATGTTCGCGAAGGTATCGACCAGTATTCACTCAACAATTCCCGCTCGGTGATGGTTCTGGCCAATGGGGCGCTAGTCAATATAGCCGGGGGCTTTGGGCACCCAATTGAGATCATGGATCTATCTTTTGCAGTGCAAGGCGTAGGTTGTCACGAGCTTGCTCGTGGCGTAATACCTGAAGGGGTTAACGTAATTGACCCTGCTATCGACGCAGAAATTGCGGAGGCTAAGCTTAAGTTTCACGGCATATCGGTGGGAAAGCGGATGGACAGCCAAACTGACAATATCGACGACCTGCTTGGGTCCGAGGAATAGGATGACGACCCCACACATAGCAGCCATGCCCGAAGATTTGGCACCCATGGTCTTGATGCCGGGAGACCCGCGTCGCGCCACCTATATAGCGGAGAAGTTTTTAACCGCTGCCAGCGAAATCAGCAATGTTCGTAATGCGGTTGCATACACGGGAAATTACGAAGGGAGACAAATTTCGATTGTGCCTTCCGGCATGGGTATGCCTTCGGCGGCTATCTACATCACTGAATTGTTTCGCTTCTTTGGAGTAGAAACGATCATTCGAATTGGAACTGCTGGAGCTTTCGAGCCAAGTCTTGAACTCGGTGACATGGTTCTGGCTTCGAGCTGCATTACAAACAGCAGCATGCCAGAACTCCTGTTGGGTAACCCTGACCCCAAGCTAGCGCCAGCCCCTGACTTGTTAGCAGCAGCTGAGAGCTTGGCTGTTAAGGCAGCAGCAGAGCTTCGAGTTGGGAAAATATTCACGACTGACATTTTTTACGAACCTGATAACGACTTGCAGGCGAGAATGTTGAGCAATGAAGTTCTATGCGTCGAGATGGAAACTGCCGCTTTGTATGCTATTGCAGAGCTAGAGAGAAAAAAGGCGCTAAGCGTAGTCACTATCTCCGATCACTTAACCAGCGGTCTGGCATTGAGCTCTTCTGATCGGGAAAAGAGCTTGGATAAAATGATCGAGTTCTCTTTGGACCTCGCTAGTGCAGCTACTGAATAAGCCAGGCGCGGTAAATATCAACTGCCCGTTCTAGCTGTGCGATGTCGACCCACTCGATGGCCTGATGCGCTTGGTCAATGGAGCCCGGACCAAATACCACGCACTCGTCGGCGATTGGGCCGTATTTGAGTGCATTCGTTCCGAATTCAGCAGTAGTGGCTTCTTGATCCGCTAGCCGGGAAAGGTCCAGGACTAAGGGACTTGTTGGGTCTTGATAAAAGGCCGCACTTCCTTCGCCATAAGCAGTTTCGATTGATGCCTCAAGAGGGGAAGCAGCATCTCGAATCAGATCGTATAAAGCATCCTGTACCTCCTTGACGTCTTCTCCTGGAGCGATGCGGCGACCGACATAAAGCTCACAAGCATCAGGAATTATGTTGCGCGCTAAGCCGCTCTGTAGCTCTGTTACAGACACGGTGCCATTACCGACAGCCGTTAAAGCAGTCTGAGTTGCTAGGCGAGCTTGCTCACGGTCAACAGCAACGACGATCCTCGCCCCGGCACTGAGTGCATTGGCACCTAATTCGGGTTTCGAGGAGTGCGCAGCATGGCCATGAACAAGTACTTCAAGTCCGACTCCACCCTTATGTCCGTGGACGGGTGCGCACATCGTTGGTTCTGCGACAACCAACTGGTCAACTTTTTGTCCTCGCTCGATCAGCCAATCGCGATAACGCTCCGCTCCTATTAGGCCACCCATTTCTTCGGAAACGGTGCCGACGAGGTTGACGGTCGGTAGCGGGCGGCCCCCTTCGCTGAGAATCTCTTCCATCACAAATAAAACGATTGCTAGCGTCGCTTTGGTGTCGACCGAGCCGCGACCATAAACGCGGCCATCTTCTATTCGGCCGTCAAATGGGTCGCCTTGCATGTGCTCAACACCAACGGTGTCCAAGTGAACATCCACCGTGACGGCGTGATCGGTGTTACCTTCGAATCGTGCATACACGTTGCACCTGCCGTCAATGACTTCATCGACTGTGACATCGGCACCAAGTGCATCAGCGCGGTCAGCCAACCAACTCGAAATACTTCGCTCTCCGTCATCACCTGATATCGGCCCCGCCTGGAGCGGGTTTACGCTCGGAATTTGAACCAATTCCGCTACTCGTTCAGCTACGTTCACCGGACTCACTTCCTCAATGGTCGAATCTTAAACCCTTTCGCGCAAACTCATGCTAGGTAACAGCGTCTCAATGCCGTACCGTAGGCATCTATGTCAAAGGTTTTGATGTCCCTTCCGCAGGGAGAAAGAGTTGGAATAGCGTTTTCCGGTGGTTTAGACACTTCTGCGGCGGTTGCTTGGATGCGCGAGCGTGGAGCTGTGCCGTACGCGTATACGGCCAACCTAGGCCAGTACGATGAGCCTGATCTTGACGGTGTTCCGGAGCGTGCCCTTCAATACGGTGCGGAAGCGGCCAGAATTGTGGATTGCCGAGATGAGCTAGTCAGAGAGGGCTTGATGGCGCTGCAATGTGGCGCTTTCCATATTTCGACAGCCGGTAAGACCTATTTCAATACGACACCTCTTGGTAGAGCGGTGACTGGCACGATGCTGGTATCAGCGATGAAAGAAGACGGTGTCGATATTTGGGGAGACGGGTCGACCTATAAAGGCAACGACATTGAGCGTTTCTATCGTTACGGTTTACTCGTAAATCCTGACCTAAGGATTTATAAACCATGGCTCGATGCGGATTTTGTGGATGAGTTGGGTGGCCGTGAAGGGATGAGTCAGTTTTTGGCTTCGAAGGATCTTCCGTATCGAGACTCCGCGGAAAAGGCCTACTCAACAGACGCCAATATTTGGGGCGCAACCCATGAAGCGAAAGCCTTGGAGGAGTTGAACCAAAGTATGGAGATTGTTGCTCCGATTATGGGTGTGCCTCACTGGAATCAGGATGAATCAATTGTTGAAGAAGAGGTTTCTCTGAGTTTTGAGGATGGCTGGCCGGTAGCTATAAACGGAGCCTCTTACGATGACCCTGTAACGCTTGTCCTTGAAGCTAACTTGATCGCGGGCCGGCACGGCCTTGGCATGAGTGATCAAATAGAGAATCGAATTATCGAAGCCAAATCACGGGGAATCTATGAGAGCCCTGCTTTGGCTTTGCTTTTCATTGCTTACGAACGGTTGGTTAGCGCGATTCACAACGAAGATACGATTGAAAATTACCGCACCATGGGTCGAAGGCTGGGGCGTTTGCTCTATGAGGGGCGCTGGTTTGACCCGCAAAGTCTAATGTTGCGAGAGTCGTTGCTGCGGTGGGTTGGCTCAGCCGTCTCCGGTGATGTCACACTGCGCCTTCGTCGAGGAGACGATTATTCGATTCTGAACACCGAAGGTCCGAACCTAACCTACGAACCTGATCGTTTGTCTATGGAGCGAGTCGAGGATCAAGCTTTTGGGCCGCTTGATCGCATTGGTCAATTGACCATGCGCAACCTTGATATCGACGACAGCAGATCAAAGTTGCATATCTATGGTGACGCCGGGACCCTCGAAGCTAACCAGGCGCTTGGGTTGGAGTCGAAGGTTAAGGATGCATAGTTAGAGTGCGGCGTCGCGGACCGCTATGCGTTGCTGTAACCAATCCCCGACAAGGTTCAATGAAACAACGGTGAGGGTGAGAAATAAGCCAGGCCAAAAAATTGGCAGGATTGTCTGACGGATGTCTCGCCGCCCTTCGTTGATCATGTTGCCCCATGTCGGTTCGGGTATCTGAACGCTAAGACCTAAATAGGACAGAGTGCCCTCGATGACAATCACGTAGCCGGCGTTGATTAGAGCGTAAGCAAAGAGCGCCGGCAATATGTTCGGAATGATTTCTCGGAAGAGAATCGCGCGCCGAGGAGTGCCAATCGCTTCAGCCGCCTGAACGAATTCTCTGCCAGCCACTCCAAGAGTGCTTGCGCGGGCGATCCTCACGTAGGTGGGAACACCCAGTACACCAAACACCAAAGCGATCATTGTTAGGTTGCGCACCTTATATACGGCAACCAGTGCTAGTAGTAGGATTAGCGGTGGAAACGCCAGGATTACATCAAGCGAAGCCATAGTGATGGCCTCGAACCGTCCGCGAGCGTAACCAACAAAAGCGCCTACAAATCCGCCGATAATGATACCGAACATAACAACGGTCCCAGCTACAACCAGTGAGACCCAGCCACCGTGCAGCAGTCGCGACAAGTTGTCTCTCGAGAGCACGTCTGTGCCTAGCCAGTGTGCACTGGAGGGCCCCTCCACTGGTGATGCTTCACCAAAAAGAAATGGTTGATAGAAGGGGTCTTGCAAGGGTAAGGCTTGACCAAAAAGACGGTCAAGGCGACTGTAAATCGCAGCGAGAAGAATAAAAATTAACCAAAGTAAGGCGATTTTCACTATCAAGGGCATCGCCGAAAAAATCTGAAGTACTCGCTGTTGTCGTCGACCAGACATCATTGCCTCCGAATTCTTGGGTCGAGAGCGAGATACAAAAGATCGACGGCAGTGTTTACGACGACGTAGACGGTGGCGATAAACAGAGTTATGCCTTGGATCATCATTACGTCGCGTTGATAAATCCCACTTATTAGACGGGTGCCGAGACCGGGTAACGCAAATACTGTTTCAATAACGACGGTTCCGCCAATGAGTCCGCCAAGCTGCAGCGCGAACACCGTAATTGCGGTTAGTGAACTCGGCCGCAACGCGTGACGCATGAGGATGTAGCGATCGCGAAGTCCCTTGGCTCGAGCCGAAAGGATGTAATCCTCCTTAAGTGTGCCGATCATGTCGGCTCTGATTAAGCGAGCGTTGATGGCTAGGGGAGCCAGGGCTAATGCGCTCGCTGGCAAAATAGCAGTTTGTAAATTGGCTAGAAGGCCTTTTTCGCTTAGACGGTTCCACCCCGTGGATGGCAGCCAATTGAATTTGAGGGTAAATAACCAAATGAAGAAGATGCCGGCCAGGAAACCTGGAATAGAGAGCGCTGCGGTCGTTAAGGCGGACGTAATTCGGTCGAAGTATCCACCCTCGCGGTATGCGGCTAAGGCGCCAATAGGGATTGCAAATAAGGCCGCGATCATTGTTGCTAAAAGAGCTAATTCGATAGTTACTGGAATTCGGTCTTTAATTGCCTCAGCAACGGGTTGGTCGGTTATATAGGACTTGCCTAAGTCTCCTTGAAGAGCGTCTCCTACCCATCGTGCGTAACGCGTGAAGACTGAGTCATCCAGTTTCAACTCTTTACGTATTCTCTCGATATTTTCGAGATCGTCAAGTGCCTCGGGCGGAAGGATGGCCAGAATCGGATCCCCAGGTAGTTGTTCAACGAGAAGGAAAGTCAATAAAGAAACCACGAATAGTGTGGCAATCAGCCGAACCATTCGGATAGCTAAGACTTTGGCTAACAATTGAACTCCTACCGGGGGATCGCGATTAGCGCATACCTTGACTAATTAGTTAAGAATGCCTGCCCTAGCTGCGGTTCAGACCATCCTTGGCCACCAAAGGTGCCATCTGGAAGAACCCAGCCGTTGATTCCTTCGACGCCAGACGTAACTGCGAGCATGGTCGCAGTATGGCCTGAGTAGTAGACGGGAATATCCTGCGCGAACTTCATCATCACCATTTCGTAAAGCGCGTAGCGCTCCTCAAATACGTCGGTTTGAGTCGCTTGAACTAGTGCTCCAAATACCTCGATATCGAAGTAGTTGAAGAAGTTTGTCGGTGTGAAAATTCCATCAAGCCCGTAAGCGGCGGCGACCTCCAACGTATGCGGAGCTAGCTGTCTATTTAGCTCCGTTGATGGATCGTTGTTGTTGGACCAACGCCAGCAGTGGATGCCGTGCGATCCTTGAAAGTCTGGAGGCGCTCCAAGGGCATAGCCGATGTGCGTTTGCTGATCATAATTCGTCAGATTGACATCAACCATGCCGGAGGATGTAAGTAGTTGCTCCCATACCTGAACAGCGGCAAGAAGGGTTGGATCTGGCGGACATGAAAGTTCCACTTCGATGTTTTCACCAGGCGAGCGCCCGTCAGAGCGCTCTGGGTCATCGATGTATTCTTTCAGGCCCGCTTTCCCAGCCTCGTAGTCAAACTTCGGCCACGCAGCAGCAACCTTCTCTGAGTACCAAGGGCTATCAGGGCTGAACCATTGGGTGCCGGGTAGGGATATTCCTGTTCCGCCTAATGCTTCGATCACAGCATCTTGGTTGTTCATTTGAGTCAGTGCCTTGCGAACGCGCACGTCGTCAAGTGGTGGCATGTTCAAGTTGTACATGCCACCACCGACGTTGTTGCCTTGAAATTCAAGGAGAACAATGTCGGCGCCGTCTTCCTTAGCGGACCGTGCATCGCGAATGGTCCCTTGTCGCAAGGTCTGCATGGCATCTGTGGTGCCAGAAAGCAGAGAATCTAAACGTGTTCCTTCGTCTGGGATTGGGCGGAAGCTAACCGAATCTAGGTATGGCAGCTGGTTCCCGTCGGCGTCGTTCATCCAATAATTGGGATTTCGCACTAGCAACGTTTCGTTGTCGAGGTCCCTGTTCTCTACCATGAATGGGCCCGTCCCGATTGGGTTCATGGAATAACCATCCATGTCCTCGCTAGCCGCTGCGGGATCAAATGGCGCTCCCAGTGGCGGCTGTATCAGGAAAGACGGGAAAGCTGAGTGAGCGGAGCTCAGAACATATTTCACCGTCGTGTCATCTACTGCGACGACTTCGGTCAACCCGGCAGCGGTAACAATCCCTCCCGCTGCAGCGCCAATTTGTTGCATTGGAAACATGTCAACCAAAGTTTGGGCCGTAAATGGATTGCCGTTGTGGAACTCGACACCATCAACCAGGTTGAAAGTCCA
>Ga0209036_1000069_pt1 | contig 36514 bp, 37 predicted proteins | sample MarorgKNORR_S2LV_3_FD_188222 | JGI IMG/M metagenome (GOLD analysis project Ga0209036, IMG submission 188222) | Marine microbial communities from the Southern Atlantic Ocean, analyzing organic carbon cycling - DCM_A/KNORR_S2/LV (SPAdes) (version 2) | ecosystem: Environmental > Aquatic > Marine >... | reverse complement strand
GTAACCTCTTCTGAAGAGCTACTGGAGCGTTCGATAAAGACTGCAAAAGATTGGGGAAAGTGGTCCAAAAATAGTCGTAGATCGACAAAGCAACTGCTTGACGCTTCCACATCCACATTCTTCGAGACGCAATTGGAATTCGAGAGAGCCTTGATGGTATCCTCTGCCCAGTCTTCAGATTTCGCAGAGGGGGTTGCAGCCTTCATCGAAAAAAGAGATCCCAAGTTCTCTGAGGAATAGAATATGAATAGACGCTTAGTAATCATGAGGCATGCCCATAGTAGCAGAGATAATCCCAATCTGGCTGATCATGAAAGGCCTTTGGATGAAAGAGGACTCAGGGATTCACCACGTGTAGCCAAACAAATTCTAAGCAGGGGTTGGAAGCCAGATCATATCTCTGTTAGTAGCTCTTTGAGAACAATCCAGACATTGGAAAACCTAGGTCCCGAACTTTCAGAGATCCCAAAATCCATTGAAGAGAGACTTTATCATGCCTCCCTAGAGACTCTTCTTTCTGTAGCGGCAAGTATTCCCGAAAATACTACTCAAATGATAATCAGCCATAACCCCGGTTGTGAGATGCTTCTTGAGAAACTCTCAGGTGAGCTAGAAATTATGCCAACTGCATCAGTCGCCCTAATGATGGAGAGGAATGGAAGATGGCATCTGTTAGATTTGATTAGGCCAAAAAACCTAGGATAAAGCCGATTCAAAGAAATTTAATAGTTTCATTTTGTACTCATCAGAGTCTCCCCAAATGGCATCTACATGTCCTCTGTCTTCAACATACCAAGTATCTACGTTTCCTCCATTCTCAAGCATTCTTGACTCAAATCTCTCTGCATGAACGATTGATACTCTTGGGTCGTCCTTTGCATGAGTCAAGAATACCTCCCTATCTCCAGCAGTATCGGCGGCCTCCATGGGCGAGCGTTCATCCAGACCAACTCCAGCTAGCCAGCCCCCAACTCTTACCGCTGGACCTGCAAAAATGGTTGGAAAACCTAACCTGCCTAATTCGTTATTAACCAATAACGGGAAGTCCAATACTGCACTGTCAAGCCACATAGCGCCTATCCCAGACTCTTCAGCGAAGGCAATTGCGGCCCCGCCTCCAGCAGATATGGCAGTCATGCCAACTTCTCCCGGTTGATATCCCTTATTTTCAGTCAACCAGTCATATGCGCCTAACAGATCCTTATACTCGATTTGTCCAACGGCAAAATAATCCCCAACAACATCACTATCTCCATAATTCCTCAAATCAAAGGAAAGGGTATTGATGCCCCCTTCGTATAAATAAGCCTGCATAAGTAACATCTCTGGTTTACACTTTCCATTCATAGGCATCCCGTGTGTGAGAATCACTACGGGGGAATTAGGATCAACTTCTACATACCAACCACGAAGCGTAATGTCCGCATCACCTCGTGGAGTGAATGAAACATCCTCATAAGAAGGCATTTGATATGAGGAAGCATCAAAATTCCTGCGTATATCTACACGCTCTTCTGCATCTGGCCATGGTTCAAAACTTTCCCAATCATCATCTACATCCCAGTTTGAAGGGGTATTTTCTGACCACATCCCACATCCAGGATTGATTGCCAATGATTGTGATGCAATCACATACCCGATGCCAACGTATCCAGAACCAATTAACATCAATACTACAGTCGAAAGAGAGAACAGTTTTTTCCTTCCGTCTAATGATTTCCAGTATTCCTTGATTGACGCCATGCATGTGAACGACACACCGCCATTCATGAGCATTGTCATCCTAATTGAGCAATTGTGACCGATGAGCACTTCAACACAAGTCCACGCGCAGTCTCGTGGCAAGGGAGCTAATACGACTCGATGATGTCCATCGGGCCTTCGGCCCACTCACTGTCCTAGAGGGAATCAACCTTAGGATAGATGAAGGCGATAGAATCGGTGTAGTGGGGCATAATGGCGCCGGGAAGACAACTCTTCTCAGGACAATTAGTAATCAAGATCAGGATTTGGGGGATGTTACTTACGCCGCTGGTCTGAGGCTGGCGTTCCTTACTCAGATAAGAGATATCGTCGAGGAAGCGACTCTAGGGGAGGAACTAAACAGGAGAGGAAGGCAGTTTCAAGAATTGGAAGATGAGATTTCCAAAATCGAGGAGATGATGGCCGATCCTGGATTCTACGACGGAGACTGGCAACCAGCTATGGATAGGTACCAGGAGCTCCAGAGTCTGATGGCAAGATCGGGCGGGGGGGATGTGGCGGGGCATGCTCAAGAGATTCTGAAGGCACTGGATTTAGCACACCACCCAATGGATATGCCCCTGTCCTCACTATCAGGAGGCGAGAGGGCCAAGGTAGCACTGGCGAGACAACTGGTAGGATTGAGAGAAATAGACGTTTTCTTCTTGGATGAGCCTACCAATCATCTGGATTTCCAGACCCTTGATTGGTTAGAGAAATTCCTGAATACTTTCGAGGGTGCATTACTGATAGTTAGCCATGATAGGTACTTTTTGGATCGAGTTTGCAACAATATTGTCGAAATCCAAGATGCTCATCTAAAGGGATATAGTGGGAATTATACCTCATTTTTACACCAAAAAGAGCTATTTCTACAGACATTACAGGATAGGATAGAAAAGGCCCAGAAAGAAATAAAGAGACTCTTAGGGGCTATGCAATCGATGAAGAGAGCGAATAAGTATGACAAATCAGTATCTCAAAAACATGTTATGATCAATCGTTCTCAAAGAGAACTAAAGTGGCTGAAGTCACTAAAACCCCGTCAGAGACAGAATCTCAAGTTTAACCTAAAGTCAATCGAGAAGAGTAGCCTCGAGGTGTTAGATTTCCATAATGCTAAGCTTATGTTCGATGGACTAAAAAGACCAATAATTAATGGTCTAGAGGTAGGTATTCGTAGAGGTCAGAAAATTGGAGTGGTAGGTCCAAATGGAGCTGGTAAAACTACTCTATTGAGATTGATAACCGGAGAGATCGAGCTCGACTCTGGAACAATAGATATCAGGCCAGGAGTCCAGATTGGGTACTTCCACCAGGATCATAGGTCTCTTAATTTTGATATGAACCCAGTAGAGCAAGTCAGGGCCCTTAGGCCTAGGATGGACTATGGTGAAATCAGGTCTCTACTAGGGAGATTTCAGTTTACTAAGGATATGGTTAATGTCCCTCTGGGGAAACTTAGTGGAGGAGAGAGAGCTAGAATAGCATTACTTGAGCTACTATTGGGTGAAAACAACATGTTACTCCTTGATGAGCCCACTAATCACCTAGATACTGATGCCAAGGAGGCTCTCGAAGAAGCCTTGGGGGATTACGAAGGGGCTATCATCACTGTTAGCCATGACAGATATTTCTTAGACAAGATTTGTGATACAATCTGGGAGTTGCCAGGGGACGGAAGTCTATGGGTCTGGCCTGGAAATTACTCTGACTATATCCGGAGAAAGACTCAACAGGAAAATGTAGAGCCGTAAATGAGGTAGATAGATTGTTTCATCATAATACTACATACTCAACTGTCCATACTAAATAGGGAACCTACGCGGGGCGTCTTGTAGGGTTACCAGTGGTTCGATTCTCAGACTTAGGAATCGAGTCAAGTTTGGTCGGTTGTTTGGCTGATCAGGGTATCACTGAGCCCTTCGAAGTTCAGATCGAAGCTATTCCTAGTGCGATGGAAGGAAGAGATATCTGTTGTAGGGCCCCCACGGGTTCTGGAAAGACACTTGCTTTTGGCCTCCCATTAATTTCCCGAACCGGTTCCGCCAAACCAAAGAAACCCACAGCACTGATACTCACTCCGACCAGGGAGTTGGCGGAGCAGATTAGGAATGTCTTAGATCCGCTAGCATGGGACTCAAGGATGAAAGTACTCTCAGTATACGGCGGAACATCATATGGAAAGCAACTCAGAGGTCTGGAAAAGGGAGTAGAAATACTAGTTGCATGTCCTGGAAGACTCTTGGACTTACTAAAAAGGAATGCATTGTCCTTGGAAGATGTTGGCATAGTAGTTCTTGACGAAGCTGATCGTATGGCCGATATGGGGTTCATGGAACCAGTCTGCAAAATTATCGATCAGTGCATCAGTGAACCTCAAATGATTCTTTTCAGTGCTACACTTGATCATGAAGTCTCTAAGCTCGTCAAGTCCTACCAAAACGATCCAGTAAGAATTGAGGTCGGTCCCAAAGAAATTAGTATGGATAGTATGGAACACCTCTTCTGGAATGTTAAGCCACACAAGAAGACAGAAATCGCGGTAAAATCAGTCAGAAGGGCCGGAAGAAGCATAATATTCTGTAGAACTAGGGCAGGAGTAGATAGATTGAGTGATGAGATGCAGTTGGACAGTGTCCCACTTTCTTCTCTACATGGAGGACTCAATCAAAAACAACGAGATCGGGCAATGAGGAAGTTTAGCAGTGGCAGAAGTATGGTTCTCGTTGCGACCGATGTCGCAGCCAGAGGAATCGATGTTGAAGGAATTAATTGTGTAATTCACTATGACCCTCCTGATGATGCGAAGGCATACAAGCATAGGAGTGGAAGAACCGCGAGAGCTGGGAGTAGCGGAGTTGTTATTTCCCTTGTAAAGAAGAACGAGCAAAGAAGCTACAATAGAATTCAGAGAGAAGTTGGGATAAGAAAAAGGTTCACTGACCCAAGGCCCGAGGAATTGAAAAAGAATGAATTCAATCTAGTCCCCTCTTATGAGAAGAAAGAAGGACACCCAAATACGAAGAAAAAACGTAGCAGAAGGGGGCGTTCTAGAAACTCTAAGAGAAATAACTCCGACAAAGGCCCCAATGAAAATCGTAACAAGAATTTTCGAGGTAAAGGAAAGAGAAGACACAGTAGAGGGTCGAAGAAGAAAGCAGATGCTAGACCCTAATTTCCCAAACCGAGTCGCTAAATTACCTATCACGACCCGCATCCAACAGGCGGACATGGTCTAGTGGTTATGACAGCAGGTTCCCAACCTGCTAACCCGGGTTCAACTCCCGGTGTTCGCACCATAATTTGACTCCGAGTTACGAAGTCTAATAACTCCCACAATTAGCGATATTATGCAAGCTAAAGCGGCAATATTTGCTATAATTATTGATATCGAACCAATTAGAATTCCGTATACCAGCCAAAGGACCAAGGCCGTTGATACCAGAAAGAAAGTTGGAAGAGATATCCCTTCGTGCAATCCCTCTATCCAAACTTCTCTAATTTGAGGAATCCATGCAATTACTCCTAGGGAACCTGCAATTATCCCTATGCCCTCGATGAATACTTCCTGCACAGCATCATCTCACAGGTCTTCTCTCTCTGATTTTCCCTCTTCAGACCAGTTGTATATTCCTCGACCAGTCTTCTTCCCTAATTCTCCAGATTCTACCAGTCTAACAAGAAGAGGATGAGGGAGATAAGAAGGATCATCAAAAGACTCTGCAAGATTATTCAGAATATCTCTACGCACGTCCAATCCTACCAAGTCGGACAGTTCGAGAGGCCCCATTGGGTGTTTATATCCTAACTTCATAGCAGTGTCGATGTCACTAGCACTCGCTACTCCCTCTGCCAACATTCTAATCGCTTCATTTCCCAAAACCACGCCAAGCCTACTAGTTGCAAAACCGGGAATATCGCCAACAACTATGGTAGTTTTTCCCATCTCCTCGCCTATCTCAATTACTTCATCTATTGTGTCATCAGAAGACGAGTCATGCTTTATGACCTCTAATAACTTCATAATAGGGACTGGATTGAAGAAATGCATTCCAACAACTCTCTCTGGATTCTTCACTACAGATGCAATCTCGGAAATCCTCAATCCCGAGGTATTGGTGGCCAAGATTGCATTTTCCGGAGCCAAATCCTCTATTTTTTGAAATATGGATCTCTTCAAGTCAATTTTCTCGGGTACGGCCTCAATTACCAAATCAACTCCTGATAGAGCCTCCTCCAGATTTTCACAAGGAACCAATTTTTCTGACCAATCCTTGACTTGTTCTTCTGTATTTTTACCTCTTCTTATCCCACTCTTCCAAAATTCGTCAATAGAATTCATACCTTTCTCAAGAGATTCCGGAAACGCGTCGTACAACCTAGTTTCCCATCCTGTCTGAGCACAAACCTGGGCGATACCAGAGCCCATTGTTCCGGAGCCAATCACAGCTACAGTACGCACGCTCACGCTACCTCGAAGACAGTCGAAGAAATAAGACGTACTCAAGCTTCACGCCCGTATGCGGCCAGAGCTGACTGAAACAGCCTCTGCCGTGGAACGTCATGCTCAAGGAAGCATGTAAAGGGTGCTACATCTTTTAGAAGCTCAATCGCAGACACATATGCTCCATAGATGAAAGGATCGGCCTCTTCGGTAGGTGGAATTATTATCCCGAGTTTTTCCAAGCCTTTCCTAGTATCCTCATCCCAGATAGAGTAGGTGTGATGTGTGAAGTGAAGATAAGCTGATAACCTCCTGATATCAGACTTGGGTTTCTCAGTGAGACTTTCTATTAGTAAGGTGTCTGGATATCTAATTGCATACAAGGAGAGCATCACTTCTCTCTGTGTCTCTTCTCTCCACTGTCTTTTTGGGAGCCCCATCCAATTGTCTATTTCATCAAGCATCTCAGGCGAGTATGGTCGCTTTACAGTATACAGAAGATTCTCATAAGTATCTGCAGACTCTTCGTCTGAATGATGGTGTTTGTAGAAGTAATCTGTAAGGTGTTCGAAGAAATGATTACACTTGTCTTTGTCAAAAAATGATAGTGAATGAAATTGCATCAATTCGCCTCCACTAGCCTTTCCACTCTCTATACTGGATCCATTCTTTCTTCATGTAGTCGTTGATCAGCTTGTCTTCATCTTCGTCAGTAGGGATTACTGTTTCCAAGTAAGCCTCGTACTCACTATCACTGCCTTCGAATACTTCTCCATGAACAGTGAACTTCTCTCCTGCATATTTGCCAATACCCCTCTTGAATTTATCAGAGGGAAGATAAAGCTCAGGCTCACCATCTTTTCTGGATTTACTGATTCTGACCATTTCCCTTCTCAACTCTTCGAAGTAAAGGTCCCTACTAGCCTCATTCAAGTGTTCTCTATCTGCCTCCACATCGGACTCGCGCTCATCATATCTGCCTTTGACGCCGTAGACGTAAGCCCACTGAGCGCTAGTCGAGTCATCAGTGCCAAATAGATCGAGGCCGGTACTAACCCACTTGTTGATATATTTCTGGAGTAGAGATATTGGGATTACTCCCTGCTTTACAATTCTTCTCAGTCCATTTGCACCTGTTCCCAGATGGAATGACTCCTCCTTGAGCATCGGCCCCATACTGGCCGCAAGTGGCTTGAAAGATGATGTACTCAACATTTTTAGTTGGTACTTGCCATCTCTATCGATGAAGTGAGTGAAGCAGAAGAAATCAAGCCAATGATCTATGGGCTCGTTGAAAGAACCTAGAATTCTAGTGCCCTCCTGGGCATTCCTCTCCAATAACTTGGATGCCTCTCTGACTCCCTGCTCTCCGAAGAAAGTACACAATAAGTATGCCATTTGCCAACCGTGTCTTTGCTCTTCGCACATTATCCTAAGTGCTGACTTTCTATCGTATTCTGTAGGTGCTGAGGCAAGTAAGTGATTTTGTTGCTCAACACTAGCGAATTCGGTGTCTCCCTGAACACTAACCATATTGATTATTGCATCCATAATGTTCTGCTGAGGAATTTGCATTCTTCTCTCCCACTTCGGCATTCCTTGGAAATCTCCGAATTCTATTTCACTGCCCGCGGTATCCCAATCAAATTTGATATCGAATCTGTAATCTCCGAGCCATGATGGATCGAAACCAATTCTAGTCTGCCACTCGCTGAAGTCATTTATCCAAGACTCAAAGTTTTGACTGTAACTCTCTACTATCTCAGTATCTGCCATGACCCTCGCTCGAATAACAGGTATATCAAACGACGTATCTGAGAACCAACAAATTCTGTCTCAGTTTCCTTCGAATCTTGGAGTCTTAGTCTCAACATATGCCTTGATTCCTTCCTTGGCATCATTCGATTGGAACAAATCAGATTGGAGCTCTCTCTCCAGAGCTAGGTGATATTCAAGAGGAATCTCTAGGCCACTTTGGACACTTCTCTTGATATTGCCAATCGCCTTTGCTGCGGCGAAAGGCAGTGTAAATCGTCCCGCATAGTCTAGGACATCTTGATGGAACTCTTCAAGGGTCATCGAGTCATATATGTCATGGACTAGATCCATTTCTCGTGATTCCTCAAATGAGAACTTTCTCCCTGTTACCATTATCTCCATGGCCTTTGCCTTTCCAACCAGTCTAGATAGACGAGCAGTCCCGCCAGTACCTGCAAGGACTCCAAGCGCCACTTCGGGCAGGCCTACCTGAAAGTTCCCCTTTCTGGCGACTCTGATATCAGCCGCCATGGCAATTTCGAGACCCCCTCCTACGGTATGGCCGTTCAAGGCAGCTATCACGAGCTTGGGGGTCTGCTCTAATCGTGATAGAGTCTCATTGGCATGAAGGCAGAAGAAATACTTGTACCTTGGAGTTAGTTTGTTCAGATACTTGATACTGGCACCAGCAGAGAAGAACTTTTCACCATATCCTGTGATCAGAATAACAGAGACATTATCATCAAATCTTGCACTCAGTATCGCATCATCAATATCGTGCCACATTTCTCTAGTGTAGGTATTAACCGGGGTTTTGCCCTCTACAAGAGGTTCGCCAGCAGAGTCAGAACAGAGTTCTATTATCGCTATACCGTTCTCTGTTACTCCGTAGTTCACCAGCTTATTCTTCATCGGCTCAAGTTCGGGCCATGACGTCATGTCCTTTCCACTAGGGGCGGCCATATCAATCAAACGGAAAGCTCCAGATAGTCAAGTATCACTATCTGGGAAAGATACGGAACCCCCCGTTTTCTTAACTTCCTTCCACTGCTCTCCAATTTCAATAGCCTCATTACTCTGCTCCCAAGAGTCTCTCCTCAGCGATCCACGGAAAGGCATCCTAGTTACCATCCTTCCATCAGCCATCTTTTTCCTCTTGAGCATGAATATTTTCGCAATAGGCCACATCATCCTTCTGATTACTCCGGGAGTGTATACCCAGCGCATAAATTCCAAGCCATCCCCCTTCTTTTTTTGATCCCTCATCCAATATTCTGCAACCTTTTTGAATCCTCTATCTCCAATCCTATTCATGAGGAATCGATTAGTGGCACTGACCTTAATCAGTGGAACCAATTGCTTCCTAATTTCTTCTTCATAATCACATTCGCCGAGTATTGATTTAGCTGCAAGGGACCCGCTGGTTATGGCATATCTCATTCCAAAACCCCACATAAAATCTTGAAGACCACCCGCTTCTCCAACGTAGTATCTTCCCTCATGGAGATACCTATCAGGTATGGAAAAATCCCCTTTGCCACCGACTCTCTTAATCGGTTTCCTATTCAATTCATAATGCTCCTCATACCATGCTATGGTTTCATTGAGGTACCTTCCACTCTTCTTCTGTTTTCTCCAGAGACAAGTACAAATCAGTCCAATACCATCAATGATGATTAGGTACGAATAAGCTCCCGGAGCCAGTTTATCATTTAGCTGGAAAGAGACATGATTTGGATGATCTGTATGAAAAACCTCTCCAAATGCTATAGCACTTGATTCCTTTGGACCTGCAGCAATAATCTGGCAATCCTTAGGGTCCCTCTTTGAATTATAGTGTATTTTTGCCCCCGCAGCAATTGCCATCCTCTTGAAGCCCTGATCTATACAGTGCTCATCAGTCCCCCTCTCAACTACCCTGAACGCAATACCTTCAGTTCTTGGTTGCGTAATCACATCATCTGGGTGTATAAGATCAACCACACTGAAAGCATCAGATTTGAAAGATTCAGGATCAAGGCCCCACTCACGCATATCTTCAAAGAAGTCATTTCCGCTTGTCCAATTTTCAAGTCCTTGAAAATCTCCATCAAACCTCGCACCGCTGTCTGCTCTGATTTCGTGCACATGAACTTCAATACCTGCTTTGGCCAATATAGTAGCGGCTGATAGTCCCGATAGGCCAGCTCCCAAAATGTGCACGGGTCCGCTTTCCACGAATAACCGACTTATGTCATACGCTTCAACAGTTGTGTTCTATCCGCCTAATTCAAGTCGAGTAAGGGGATGCGCAACTATGTCAGTACATATCTCAGTTGAGGCAGAGGCCCTCAATCCGGACTCTCTAAGGAAAATCCTGGAAACCGAAGATTGTGGGAGTATTGTCTCATTTATCGGAATCACCAGGGGGCATGAGGGGGGCTCTAAGGTGGAGAGATTAGAATTTGATCACTGGGGAAAAGAGCTGCCTATTGTTCTAGAAAAAATTGGTACTAATGCTATTTCGAATTTCGATATTAATTCAGTAGTGATCGCACATAGAATAGGATCAGTATTGCCATCAGAACCTATAGTTTGCATACACGTAGCATCACCTCACAGAGCTCCAGGATTTGAAGCATGCTCGTGGATAATGGATGAATTGAAGTCGCAGGCCCCCATATGGAAGAAAGAGATTACATCAGACGGCGAGTCTTGGAAATCTGGCCTGGGCTGAAATAATAAATTCATACAAACTCGAGCTTTCCAGAATTACCTATTAGTAAACCCCCCTTCCCATTAATTGGTAATATGGTCGACAAAAGAGTTGGCATTGTCAACGTTGGCTCTAAGAAGATGATATTCAGGGAAGCTAAGGCCACGGGAATTGTCAGACTTTCCAAGGAGAGCCTGAATATTGTCGCCGAAGGCAAGTCGATTAAAGGGGACGTCAGAGAGGCATCAACAGTGGCGGCCATCCAAGCCGTTAAGGAAACCCCTCGGATGATACCTCACTGCCACACAGTTCCGATTGAGGGGTGTTCGGTTCAATGGGAGATTGAGCCAACTGGTTTGAGATGTACCGTGACAGTGAGTACACACTGGACAACCGGAGTAGAGATGGAGGCCCTGTGTGGGGTAAGTGCAGGACTTCTCTGTGCATTTGATATGCTCAAATCAACCGAGAAAGACTCAAACGGACAGTATTTGGATACATCTATCGAAGGAATTAGAGTTTTGCATAAGAAGAAAGGTGAGCCGCACAATTGAATGACCAGTTGCCCTTCGCAGGTACATGGCGACAACAGATCTGACGGATTTCTTCCTTCAAGCTACTGAGGCAGCCGCGGTTGCAGCCTCCCCTTGGAGGGGAAAGGGGAACGGCAAGGCGGCCGATGGCGCAGCTGTAGAGGCAATGAGGGCCATCTTCGATAAAGTTCCATTCGATGGCAGAGTGGCAATTGGTGAAGGAGAGAGGGACGATGCCCCCATGCTTTGGATTGGTGAGCCTCTCGGATCAATGCAGGGAGTGTCTGGAGCCCCGAGGATAGACATCGCTGTAGACCCTCTGGAGTGCACCAATCATGTTGCGAATAATCTCCCTAATGCGATGGCAGTTTTAGCCGCCGCTCCGAGGGGTTCACTCTTGCATGCTCCAGATTGCTACATGGACAAAATTGCTGGTTCTAAGGAATTACTCGGGGAATTGAGCATCGATGCTGAGACTTCTTACAATTTAGAATCAGCTTGCAGTATCTTGGGAAAGGTCCCATCAGAACTCAATGTGGTGGTAATGGATCGTCCTAGACATATCGATCTAATCAGGGACATCAATGATTTTGGATCCAATATTATAAGGATTGGAGATGGGGACGTCTCAGCCGCGCTAAATGCGGCTGATCCGGAGTCTGATATTGACTTGCTAATGGGAATAGGGGCGGCTCCAGAGGGAGTCATTACTGCAACAGCTCTAAGGGGCCTAAATGCTACCTTTCAAGGAAGATTGGTTTTCAAGAATGAAGGCCACAGGGAGAGGGCTGAAAGGATGATTGAGGGAGATATTGAGAGGCTTTGGGATAGAGACGATCTATGCTCATCAGAAGACTCCATATTCATTGGATCGGGTGTTTGCGATGGAAGGACCAAGGGAGTGGAATTTCATCAGGACGGCAAAGCATCAGTGCACTCAGAAATTATTGATGTATCCTCTGGGATTCATAAATTCGTATCATCTACTAGAAAATTCTAGGCCCTACTAACCAATCCTTCTAACGATGGATTAATTTCTCATCACTCACTCGTAGCAATCGGTAGTGGATATGGATAAGCAACTTCTTGAGAGGACAGCAAGGGAACTAGTGGCATCTGGGAAGGGTATTCTTGCCGCAGATGAAAGTAATGGGACAATGTCTAGTAGACTGGAAGCGGTTGGTATCGAACCCTCTCCAGAGGCTCGAAGGATGTACAGGTCCAACATATTCTCAACCAAGGGGTATGAGTCAGCAATAAGTGGAATTATTCTCTTTGATGAGACAATAAGACAGTCTATGGATGATGGAACCCCCATTCCAGAATACCTTTCCAGCAGAGGCATTCATCCCGGTATCAAGGTCGACACCGGGGCAAAAGACCTTGCCAATCATTCAGGTGAGAAAATCACAGAAGGACTAGATGGACTCAGAGATAGGTGTGCTGAGTATTTCTCCATGGGAGCACGATTTGCCAAGTGGAGGGCAGTCATCAGAATTGGACAAAATATGCCTAGTATCGCCAATATCTCAACAAATGCGCACGCTCTGGCCAGATATGCTTCTATATGCCAAGAGCAAGGACTAGTGCCCATAATCGAGCCAGAGGTCATTATGGAAGGAGATCATAATGCCGAAAGATGCTTTCAGGTTACTTCTGAAATACTTTCACAGACATTCAATGATTGTAAAAAACAGGGGGTTCACCTTCCAGGGACTCTACTCAAGCCAAACATGATAATGTCTGGAAAGGAATGCGATGTACAGATTTCCAGGGAAGAGGTAGCCAACCTTACTGTCAAGTGCCTTTCCATGAATGTTCCAGAAGAGGTTGAGGGTATCGTATTCCTATCAGGGGGCCAATCCGATGAAGACGCCACTGCTCATCTTAATTTGATGAACTCTATGGACAAGGAACATCCATGGCAACTATCCTACTCGTATGGGAGGGCACTGCTTGCACACGCCTTACGTACTTGGGCTGAAGGTTCTCCCGGAGATAGTCAGAATGCCTTCGCCCACCGTGCGGAAATGAATAGTCTAGCACGTAGTGGAGATTGGGCCGCAGATTTGGAATCTTGACGTAGCTAGATCTATAGCATAGAATCCAAGGAACTTACGTAATTGAGTGGGAGAATCAGTTCTCTCCTTCGAGAACCCCTGGCCTAAGTTGCCAGACGCATATCTCATATCGACCAGACAGGGCACCACCTCTCTTGGTTGTTGCAACTTTCATGATATCCTTATCCTTTGACAGAACATTTCCAAGTTGCTGAGGAGTAGTCCCATGCCTCATGGTCGTGTTCACATGTTCTAGGATTTCAGTAGTATTAGCCTCTCCTCTAGAGTGCAGGAATTTCTTGATTTTTTGCCTTAGTCTTGTAGTTCTCATTATTACTCCTCCTTGATGGGCTTTGCACGCTCATGGTGAGCTACCCATTCTTCAGTTGCCCATTCTGAAAGTGGGTATTCGCGACCAGATATGCCGCTTCTCCTTATGGTGCCGATCCTAACTATTGAGCTATCAGACTCTAGTACTCCAGAAATGTCACTTTTCATATTTACAAACTCTGACTTTCCTTCCAACCAGTTAGCTATTTCAGCGGTATTTCTTGGTCTCTGGGATACGAATTTTCTAATCATTTTTCGGACATTATCCGATGTCATATTATTCCGTCTCTCCTGATTACCGGTCCCCGTTGCTTACCCGATGTACACAGGATAGCAGACACTGATATAACCGTTCTGTACGATTTAGCCAACTTTAGTTACCTATCATCACGGTAAATGACATAATTATCATGTAACTATTTGGTGTTGAAATGGAACCAATCGATTCTCCACTAGAAATGTGTAATAAAATGTAACAATACAGATTATTTTATTACAAATAACTAATGTGGAATGATTCAATGGTGGTAAATGATGTCGGATGATTCCAAATTCAATGCGAATGTTGACGAATCTGTATCTCCCTCAAAAATCAGAAGTAGGAATAAGAGAAGAATCCTGGGGTTTCTATCAGAAGGTAGGTCTACAGTTGGCGAAATTGCAAGCGCGACTGGGATCAGGGTCCCTCATGCATCTGCAGAAATTAGGAGGTTGAGAAACGCAACACTGGTAGACAGCGATATGCCCGCCGGAAGTAGAGGTGCTAAACTACATCTCACTGAGGCTGGATGGTTAGCCATCAAGTCTGATGAATTGGCGATAGCCGCTGAAGCGCTTCCTATTTCGAGAGAAGAGGGTAACTACTGCATACTTTTCCGCGATGGACCGAACCTACTATTGGGATTGTTAGCACAGCCTTCTTCTCCATTGATCCCAATTCCCGATAGGCCACCCCCGGAAACAGAAGCGGATCACTTTTCCAGTGGAATCGAAGGGGTTCCTTGGAGCTGGGCCGTATTGAAGGAAAGGACTCCGAGGTGGATCGACCTCTCAACCAATGAATACAGAATTTCTCCTCCGATATACGACAAAGAGAAAATTGAAACTTTCTCTGAGAGTGAATCCATCGTCGGCATAGTTAGGGCCAAGCTATTAGATGAGGAAAGACCAATCGCTGTAGCGCCCGGGAAATGGTTCTCGGGACCCATCCACAGGCCGAAGCCCCCTCTGCCAGAAGCATCAATGCATAGGGGGCAATGGACTCTTGCTAGATGCCACGAGCTAGCACCGGATATCAGGCCTGTTTCACCAGTAGTTGCCGTGGCATCCGAAAGACTGCCGCGATCTATGCTACTCAAGGCATCTAGGCAGGGGTCATTGATTATTGCCGATCTCAGTGGATTCGAGTCAGAGGGAGAGAAGTACCCTATTGAAACTCTGGAACACTGGGTTTCTGTGGCTCATCCTCGTCTTTCCGAATCGGAGAGGTCGAGAAGATGTCAAGCACTGAAAGACAGAGTATCTGGAGTGAGGAGGGCTAGAACTGAGGACTCCACATGGAGAAGATTTAGACAAGACTGGGGAAAATCGGAATTTTCATCCTCAGACGTTCTGCCAAGATTATTGGACACTAGGGGACTCGGTAGAGCGGCTTCAGAGTCACTAACTAGATGGGCAATTTCAACCCGAGAAAACCTCCCACTGGTTATCGATATACCAAGAGAATCCTCTAATGAATTACTTAATTTGGTATCTTCCAGTGAGAATCTCAGGATGGCATTAGTCGAAAAAAACCTCCAAATATTTTCCAACTTAGATACTCTGACTACCGATCCATTGAGGCCATTGCCTTGGATGAGTTTGAGGACAAGTGGCGGAAAGGAAATGCCCGTGAGGATTGTAGACCCCGTCTTACACTCCCCTGATGCATATGATGTAACAATCACCGGGAAGAAAAATATTCATATCACTACTGAGCTAGAAAGCTTAGTCTCCACAATAGAAGATCAGGAATACAAGTCAATAGTCAAATCCGCACTATCCCAGTTTCCCGAGGGAAACGAGGATTGGGCAAATAGGATGGAAGCCAGATATCCAATAGCATCATGGATAGCATCAACACCACGTTCTAGATGGCCTAGATGGCAGAGGCTCAGCACAAGACTCAATCCCGAATGGCTTTCAATACTTGATTTTGATTTCCTGCCCTTGGAAGGACTTTCTGAGGTTGCTGATGTTGCACCACAATCTGTCTTGGATGTATTCTCTGCAGAGTTTACCAGACTTCTTCGATCTGATCAGAATTCAGCACTCAGGTCTAGACCAACCATAGACTCAATGAATGCTTCCAGGGGATCGTCTTGGGTCGCATCACAGCTATTAGCCAACTCAGCATGGTTACCCGAATCCCTGCATAATGATCTATTGGATTGGGCATTAGAAGTATGGTTAGCTAATCCTCCCTCTCGCTCTGTAGAGACTCTACAAGGATTACTATGGCTCATTTCTTCACGTGACGACTTCACTGTGGAGAAAACAGAAAAAATACTCCAGAAAATCCTCTCCAAGGCAGGAGAGCTACACACTGGTCATGATATCAAAACATGGTCTATATTGAATAGATTAATTGCCAAGCAGGAAGCTCCTACGATTGAAAATGTAGAGCAGATAATCACTACAATGCCCCTAGAATGGTGGACGCATATTTCATCCGATTTACTGGAATGGGCGCTCCAAGATGATAGAATATTTTCTTGGCTTATTACCAGAGAAATATCATGGCCAGCAGCAGTCTTGAGGCCAATAGGTGAAAAATGTGAATTCCCCTTCAAAGGTGAATTGGAATACTTTGGATGTAGTCCTAAAATCAGAGGTCTGCTATCTCGTAGATTCAGAGTAAGGGAAGATATTCCAATCGAAGCGCAACCCTTGATTGATCTTCTCGAGTCCCTTGATGCGATTAACGAGAACAGACCTCCGAAAATTGGCAAGACTCACCCCTTGGTAGGTTGGTTGGCCCAACCTTCAGATAAATGGCCAAATTTCACAACCTCTTCGATGTTACAGGGTGATAATAACGTGGCTGGAAGACTACTTCAGGGAATATCTGGATTTCACGAAGGCCTGCTATCAAAAGTCGCATTCGAATAGAGTCTCTAGACCGTGGGGTTCATTTCCTGCTCTGGTTGCGGAGAAACGCCCAGCGGCAACACCATGTTGACAAAACCCCCTCGCCGGAGGTTGAGGATGAAACATGGTACCACGTTTGGGTAGCCATCTGTCGAAGACCAGTGGGATCGTCTAATGACGAAATGAACACTGGCGCAAATCAGATGGCCGGACCGTGTTAGGTCCCCTGAGGACCCATTGGGGATGAATCAAGGGACTACCCCATTGTCCGACAGACGTCCCGGGGTGGGTCAGGCGCCCGAGCTAAGCTGTGAAGGCCGCCGTTACGCCCCGGGGCACACATTCTTCCAAAGCCCTCAAGACTCTCCACTGTAGCAGGGTATCGATGAAGCCCCTAGGTTTAGTGGGAGGGACCTTCGATAGATTCCACATAGGGCATCAAAAACTACTAGAAATCGGACTCAAAGAATGCCATGAACTAGAGGTGTGGATGACAAGCGATATTCTTGCAACAAGAAAGGATCGGAGAATAGCCTCATGGGCCGATAGAAAAAACCTCATTATGAGTTCCATCCACCCTGACTTGCAAGCTAGAATATCATTTCATATCCTTGAAGACGCATTTGGTCCTGCGCCCACCCATGAAGTTGCAGAAGTAATAATCTGCACTCGTGAAACAATCTCAAACTGTGAGGAGATCAACGCCATACGTGCTAATAATGAATTGAAACCGCTCCATACAATAATAGTCGATCCAGTTTTGGATAGCAATGGAAGAGTTGTTTCTAGCACGGATATAAGGATGGGTATCACAGATAGGGATGGCAAGTCCTGGTTAAATGAGCAAATTGGTAAATCAAAGATATCTCTTAATTCTACAGTAGAGGCCATGCTGAAGAGTCCCTTCGGAACTCTGGTCGAGGGCAATGAGGATGAACCAAAGATTGCTATGATGAATGTTCTAGATAGAATATCAGGAGAACCAGGGCCGATAATAGCAGTAGGAGATGTAACAGTCAAAACTATGCAGGATCTGAATAAACCTGCGGATATTGCAATAATAGATGGAATGACAAAGCGTGAGAGATGGGAACAAGCATCAGAAATAGATGAGAATCAGTATGACTATGTTTTGAAGTGTAAAAATCCAGCAGGCTCAATTACTCCGGAATTGTACCGATGTTGCTCTCAGGCATTGATTAAATTCGGATATAATGAAAATGAACAAAATGCAGAATCCACGATCATCATAGTGGAAGGAGAGGAGGATCTAGCACCTCTGATATTACACCCCCTTGCCCCAATTGGATCAGTAATACTCTATGGTCAGCCGGGCCGAGGGGTTGTCATCAGATTCACCGATTTAGATTCAAAGTCCAGATGTAGGGAATTACTAGACTCTATGGACGTAGACTAGAATTAGGCCTAATTAGAGGAGCTCTCTAGGAGCCCTATCCCAACTCCGAATGAAACTAGAACAACGGCCACAGAATAAACCCCTGGGTCCACCCAAGTGTTCTCCATTACACTCCATATTAGATAGAAAACCACTCCAAGGGCAACAAGCCAACTAGAAATCAGTTTGTTGGAACCACCTTCTGAAGAGAACAGGGAACCGACAACACACTTTGGTAAACCGCTAAGCCAACCTACAAATCCCGACTCATGGGTGGTATTCATTCCCCTAGCGCCTAGTCCAATGATTATGAGGCCCACTAATCCAAATAGCATATCATCCATTACGAAAGCCATGTCTGTAGTTGATGACTCTCTAACTCCAGTCAGAAAGTCAATCCACAGTACCTTTCTGCCTTCTGAGTACGCTCCTATTGAAATATTCACAACAGTAAGGAAAACTATCCATGATCCCAGCAGTGTTAATGCAGCTGACATGGCCTTACTAGGGCGTGTCAAAGAATCCATCCACTCTGAATTAGTCATGTTTCAACGCCCCGGGGACCTAGGACTTCTGTATAATCATTGTCTGAGCGGCCAGAAATCATAATCGGCTTTGAAGAGCGTATTTTTCTTCAGCGGCCTGAGCAATTAGGGGCTCAGATTTACTAAGAGTCTGTATCACATCAATTCCACTTGGAATCGCGGAGTTCACCTGCTTACTCCTCCCGCCTCTTCCCTTGCTGACGTTTCTAGCCATAATCATTCCAAGGGTGTCTAGCTCATTAAGAAGTGAAGAAATACGTCTCGGAGTCAATGGCTCAACACCGGTCTTAAGACATGCATCTGAATAGGTCCTGTAAACCTCCCCAGTACTGATATTTCTGAGCCCATTCTCTTCATTTAGCTTGATGGAGAATAGTACTAGTTTCTGATGCAGAGGGAGAGTTCTGAGGACAGGCGTTACTTGATCATACTCAAGTTGACTCTGAGCCAGCCTTACATGGGATGGAGAAACCAAAACATGGCCTTGTTGCTCAGCCTTTTGAACTGAAATTCTGAGCAGATCCAATGCCCTCCTGGCATCTCCGTGTTCCTGTGCGGCCAATGCCGAGCAGAGCTCAATTACTCCTCCATCAAGGGAATTCTCCCTAAGTCCGACATGCGTTCGTTCCTCGAGAATATCCTGAATCTGAATCGCCCCATATGGGTGGAAAACCAAGTCTTCCTGACTCAATCTGGAACTTACCCGTGGATCAAGATGCTGAGTGAAGTGCAAGTCGTTACTAATCCCAATAATACAACACCTAGATGACTTCAGGATCGTATTCAGGTTTGTGAGATTATACAAGATTCCATCTCCTGCTCTAGCTACTAAGTTATCTATCTCATCGAGAACAATGATGTGGACACCTCCTTCCCTATCCATCCTCGAGACTAGAGCATCCAACACCCTATCTGTTGGCCATCCTGTAAAGGGAATAGGCGAGTCCCCCCTTCTAGAAAGATGAGATGCTATATTCTGAACCACTCTGTATTTTGTGTCTATATTTCGACAATTTATCTCGTAACTGAATACTGGTTCGCCCATCTCTCTCCCCTTGTCAAGTAGTTGAGACAGAACATATCTGGTGACAACAGTCTTACCCGAACCGGGAACTCCATACAGTAGCATATTAGAAGGAATATGTCCATTCAATGCATCCACTAGATTCCTTACTAGAGTGTCTACCTCTGCTCCTCTATGTGGGAGGCTGTCCGGCTCAAAGGCGTGATCGAAGATTTTCCTATCGATGAAAAGACTTTCCTGACCAAGAATCTTCTCGAAAATGTTTCCCTCCATTTCTTAACACTCCTAATCATTCCACTTCCACACCCCTCATGCTCCCCATCCGAGCAGTCGATTAGTCAACGTGGAGTTGGAGCGAGCAAGACCGACATAATAAGACTCTCTGAAGAATTTGACTTTATGTTGTGTTTATCAGATAGTAGGAACTAACGGTTTACTTTCTACACCTTTGATATTTGTATGAACTCAATTTACCCTCAGTGCAACGGAAATAATTATTTTCATTAGATGTTATTATTACACTTAGAATAAAATAAGAATCACAAATGAGTATTATGCATGCTGTATTATTGGTCTACCAAATTAAATGATCAATGAAGCAATGAAACATTAATTGCTTTCTTACCAATCAATCAAATAAAACTCAATAGTATATATGCTAGTTATTTTTTCTAGTTTTTTCTTATAACTTCAAATGAGCCATCTTCATCAACAATCAAGCTATCTCCATCTTCCAACTGACAGATAGTATCGGGAAGATCTGGAATTTCAAACCCTCTTTCAAAACCCTTGCCAGAAGAATAATTGTGAGTAACTAAAATCTTGGCGTGAGAGTTTCTAGAAGCCAAGGATACAACATCAGAAGGACGATGATGATGAGGGAACTCGCCAATATCAGGCATCCCCATCTCGACGATAATCACATCCGCCCTCTTAGCTCGATTATCAATCTCATCACATGGCCCAGAGTCCCCACAGTGCAACAGACGAAATCCAGATTCGTGCACAAGTTCGTAGCCATGGGGGTCAGTATCTGGATTATGAAGAACGGGGAACCTGTAGAATTTCCACCCCGTATCGCCTATCTCATCATGCTCTGACTCATGCCAGTCAATAATATGGTCCAGAGACTCAAGACTCCCTGGAAACCCTGATCTACAGAGACTCTCAAGGATATCAATTCCTCCCGGTCTTAAGTATACATCCAAACTAGCTTTTCCCTCCCTGTCTGAGATGTACTTCCTGTCAAGCATCAAGAATGGGAATCCAAAAATATGATCGCCATGCCAATGTGTGAACAAAATATGTTCGATGTCGCTTCCTGAAAATCCAGATCTTCTCAGCTGGGCAAGAAGTGTTGGAGGGGTATCAATGAGTATAGAATCGTCTATCAGAGCCAAGGCATGCATCCTCCCAGGTGGTGAGAAAGCATTCCCCGTCCCTAAGAAATCGACTCTTGGCATGCCATCGCGAGTACGCTTCATGACTTGACCCCATCGCCTTTTTTGTATTCTGTAGAGGTCTCGCATTACATTTATTCATAAACGAGCATTATCCCGCCGGGATGAGGGATATAGTGTCCGAACCCCGTTCTATTCTCATTCTGTATGGTTCTCAATCAGGAAATTCCGAAGAGCTAGCCGAACAGGCAGGAAAAGCTTGTACAAATCATGGCCTCAATGCTTCTGTAAAAGCTATGGACGAGATTCAAATTAATGATTTGATCAATCACAAGAGAGTCCTAGTCTATTGTAGTACATGGGGCGATGGAGAGCAACCCGATAATGCTGAAGATCTATGGGAGGCCGCTAATGGAGGCGCTATCTCAGACTTGAAGGGTCTAAATTTCTCAGTACTAGCTCTGGGAGACACGTCATATGATTTATTCTGTGAGTCAGGAAAGGAATGGGATGCTTGGTTTGAGACAATGGGCGCTAATAGAGTTCATCAGAGGGTAGATTGCGATGTTGACTATGAGGGGCCGGCCGCTGAATGGACAGCAGCCGTATTGCCATTAATGGCCGCTATTGAAGACGATCCTGTACAAGAAGGCGATGACTCCTCATCTACTACTGCGACTTCGATTGCAGAAGCTTCTGATGTAGAAGTCCTGAAGAAATCGGAAAAATCACAGTGGAATGCTAAAAATCCGTACTCTACTAAAATTTCAGAAAATTATGTCCTTAATGGAGAGGGGTCGGGCAAGGAGACTAGGCATATTGTATTCCAATTGGGGGATTCAGGACTTAATTACAAGGCCGGAGATGCCCTAGGAGTAGTTCCACGAGGACCTCCCGAAGTAGTTCAAGAAATACTTTCAATCACTTCTCTAACTGGTGAAGAGATTGTTGAAACACATGCTGGTGAATTTAGCCTAAGGGAGGCTCTGACGGACAAGTATGAGGTCCACAGGGTATCCAAGAAATGGATTGAGTCCCTCGGCCCTAGGCTAGTGTCTTCTTCTTCAAGCATCGATATCAAAATAATAAGTAGGACAAGATCCTCATCCAGAAATGGAAATGTGATTATGCATTGGGCCGGTTCTGGAGAGGACGACGATGTCCCCGAACAATATGTAGAAATTGGTATGCCGTCTAATCCTTCGGAAGTCCTTTGGCGTGAATTGACATCAGATCCCAAAGCAATGGAGGACTACATGTGGTCTCGAGATTATGTCGATGCTCTATCTGACTTTGGTCATATTGGTTTCACTGCACAGCAACTTGTCGAGGGCATGGACCGGCTAAAACCAAGGCTGTACTCTATTGCCAGTAGCCCAGATCACGAACCAGGAACTGTGCATCTAACTGTAGGCATAGTCAGATACAATCATCATGACAGGGATAAAACTGGACTTTGTACCGGTTTCCTAGCAGATAGATGTGAAGTCAATGAGACAGAGATTGGAGTATTCATGTCACCCACAAGATCATTCGTTCTTCCAGAGGTAGGTTCAGCCGATGCAATCATGGTAGGGCCCGGTACAGGAATTGCTCCATTCAGGGCATTCCTACAACAAAGAGATATCAATGGAGATACAGGTAGAAATTGGCTTTTCTTTGGTGATTGGACCGAAGATGGAGAGTATTACTATCGGGATGAGATGGAATCATGGAAAGAGAGAGGGGTACTTGACAGGCATGATTTAGCATGGTCCAGACAGGGTTCTGAGAAAGTGTATGTCCAGCACCTGATGAAGAAAAATGGAGAGGAAATATGGAATTGGATAGATGGGGGAGGCTACTTCTATGTCTGTGGCGATAAGAATTACATGGCCAAAGATGTACACTCAACACTAATAGAAATCTGTTCCGATCATGGAAAAATGTCCCCAGAAGAGGCAAAGGAATTTGTAGAATCGACACTAATGAAAACCCAGAAGCGATATCTCAGAGATGTTTACTGAGGGCTAGAAATCAACACAATCTTCCGATTCAATGATAGGGCAACCGTTACAGCGTTGCCTCGATGTTTAGGAGGGTCCTCATCGCAAACAGAGGGGAAATAGCCCTCAGAATTCTACGCTCATTACGTACCATGGGTATCGAAGCCGTTGTTATACACGGGAAAGAGGACAGACTATCTCTGCCAGTCAGACTTGCTGACGAGGCGGTTTACATCCCACGTTCTGATCCACTAGCTTCGTATTTGGATATTGAAGCAATAGTGGAGGCGGCCAAGGAAGTTGGAGCGGATGCCGTACACCCCGGTTACGGATTCTTGGCTGAAAATCCAATCTTTGCCGAAAGATTGGAAGAGGAGGGGATTACTTTCATTGGACCTAGTGCAGATGTTCTAAGACTTCTTGGAGACAAGATAGCAGCCAGAGATGCGATGGTTAAATCCGGCATTCCAGTTGCCATGGGTTCAGACGGTCCGATATCTGATCCAGAAGAAGCAGCTATCCAGGCTGCAGAAATAGGTTATCCCGTGATAATTAAGGCGGCCGCAGGAGGAGGGGGTATCGGAATGCAAGTAGTCGACTCACCAGGTGATTTCGACAAGGCATTAAGAATTTGTCAAGGAAGGGCACTTTCAGCATTTGGAGATGATAGAGTATTTCTGGAGAAATTCATACAAGGGGCACAACATATTGAGTTTCAAGTCATCGGAGATGGGGAAAAGGCTATTCATCTTGGAGAGAGATTTTGCTCTATTCAGAGAAGGCATCAGAAAATTTTGGAAGAAGGCCCTTGGCTATCCGAAGAAGTCAGAGAGGAGCTCGGTTCGAAGGTCGTCGCAGGAGCTGAAGCCGTTGGTTACAAGGGGCTAGCCACATTCGAGTTTCTCAGAGATTCCAATGGGGATTTCTATTTCCTCGAAGTCAATCCTAGGGTACAGGTAGAGCATACTGTAACTGAAATGATAACTGGATACGATTTAGTTTCCATTGGCATAAGGGTAGCTGCAGGAGAAGGAATCCCCATAAATCAGAGTGATGTAAAAATTAGGGGTCACGCGATACAGACTCGCATAAATGCTGAGAACCCACTCACGCTCACTCCCTCGCCAGGAAGGCTCTGGGAATGTCATTGGCCAAGTGGCCCTGGAGTTAGGGTAGATTCCCATGCCCACACTGGATACGATATGCCTGCCTCATTCGACTCGTTGTTGGCTAAGGTAATTGTCTGGTCACCAAGTAGGTCCGATGCAATTTCCAGAATGAAAGCCGCCCTCAGTGAAACCATGTTGCTCGGCGTAGATACGCTAATTCCCCTCCATCAAGCAATTCTGAATAATCATGATTTCTTGTCAGGAGATATTACAATCAGGTTCCTTGAAGAACATCCTGAGTTATTGAAGGGTGAATGATGATGGAGATGGTAATTGTTGGGACAATCTCCTACGATGACATCGAGACTCCTTCGGAGAAGGCCAGCTCCGTTCTAGGTGGTTCTGCCACCCATTCAGGACTTGCCTCCTCGTTCCATCTTAGACCTCCACCTGGACACTCTCCTAGGATAGGAGTTGTTAGTGCGGTTGGAGAAGATTTCTCGACATATCACCAGATGGTTTTGGAGGATGCTGGAATGAATCTCGCGGGGGTTGCTCTGAGGGAAGGAGAGACATCAACTAGGTCAGTGAGATTTACTGAATCTATGGATAGATCAGAAATTACCAATACTGAATTGAATGTACTTGATGAGTTTATCCCGGTCCTTCCTAAGGCTTGGGCCGCGCCAGACGTACTTCTATGTGCTAACTCAAAGCCAAGTATGCAAATAGAAGCTCTGGAGCAGTGTCCAGATGCTAAAATAAACGCTCTGGATACCAATAAGATTTGGATCGAGGAGGAATTTGAAGGTCTCTCTAGGGCTATGAGAATGGTAGACGTTGTGGTCTTAGAAGAAGAAGACGCGAATGCCATTTCAGGAGAGAAAGTACTGACTCAGTCAATATCTTCAATCATCTCAGGAGAATCTCTTCACGGAGGAACTGCGGCAGGACCAGGGCCGAGAAGTATCATCGTTAAGAGAGGAAGTAGTGGAATTCTCGCTTATCTTCCCTGTGGGACTATAGCACTCCCTTCATATCCAATGGAAAATCCGATTGACCCGACTGGCCGGGGAGATACTTTCGTAGGTGCCTTGTTCTCTTCATTGGTTGGGCACGATGGATCTCTGAATGATGCTGAAGTGATGAGGAAGGCTATGGTTCATGCCACTGTCACATCTTCGTATTGTGCAGAGGGAATAGGTACCAAAGGAATAAGGTCCCTGGGAAGGGGAAAATATCACGCTAGAGCCGATAGGTATAGGAGAATAGTTGGAATATAATTATTCCAATCTTCGTACACCTGGGATATGATGCTTCTCCCCCTTGGATGGCGCCTTTCTCAATTGTGAAAACTTCAGTCCCCCCGAAGGCATAGTAAGTTGCCTTGGGGCCCTATTCTTTCCTGAAGAAACCCTTTCCACGACAGAATCCAATGCCGCCTTGGCTGAAACAGGACTCTGTTCCGAAGGTGGAGCGGGCCTACTAGCGATATCTGCTTGATGATCCTGGTCACTTCTGAGTCTGATATGCTGAGAGCTTTGGAATCTTGAATGACTACTATCGAAAGTTCCATCGATATCTCCATATTGAGAGGCATAACTATCATCTCTGCTGTATCTTGTTCTACTCTTTGGCCTAAGTAACGACTCGATCCAACTGGGTTTTCTCCTACCTCTTACTACGAGATCCTTGTTGAAACGACCACCATTCATTGAGGCGACCAAGCTCGAAACTCCTGGATAGTCATCAAGATCATTGGACTCACTATTTGGCCCTGAAAGATATTTTACGGAATCGGCTTTCTTTGCTCTTGCCTGTCTTACTATTCCGGGTACGCACTCCTCTCTGACCGCCTCTTCAGTAGGGGTCGGTAAGAGCTGGCCATGATAATCAGATTTTGGAAATCCATGTTGATTATGCGCCCTCCTAATCATTTGTGAGCTAGAAGGCGGTCTCTGAGCAACCCCCTTGGGAGGACCTACATCGAATGAACTCTCGAATCCAAATTGAGATACACTTTCCTGCTCATCTTTATTTTCAGAATCAAACATTCCTCCGAAACCGAAAATATCTGTAGCCTCGGAATAGTCGCTAACATCCCTACTGGAAACTTCTGTCACGGATTCCTTTTCTCTGTACCAGGAAGGGGCCTCTTCCCGGCCCCAAGCTCTCTCATAAGCAGAAATACCATTTTCTGAAGGATTTGCAGTAGGGAATTCTGGTGTGATTCCAGACATTCCAAAACCAATTGGAGCCTCTTCATTAATGGATCCCAATCCTCCGAAACCAAAATCAGAGTACCCATCAAAATCGGATTTTTCCTCTTCCATGTCTATTGAGGTATCTGCCAAATTTGTCTGAATATTTTCTAACTGGATTTCGGGAGGAGAAGGAGGCCACGGTAGGGCCTTCATTGAAGGCATCCCTCCAGCATCTTGGAATGCAGGAAACACGGGTAACTCATTCTCAATTTTCTCCAGTCCCGAACGAGCTTCTTCTATGCTCGACCCTCTTCTCAGCCTATCAGTCATCAGACAAAGTCGCATTAGAGATCCTTCTCGCCCTCCTACCATGTGCCTAGATTTATCTTCATCCTCGATAACTAGAACCGAACGCCTTAATCTGAAGTAGGATAATGATACAAGAATTCCAGCTGCAGAAACCGCCCACCCTAGGGGTGGAATCAGTGCGGAGTACCCGATAAATGCAGTTATCCCGCCTATTATTGGGGTTCCACTGGGAAGTAAGGGTATATTCATATGTCTCATTTTCGAGATTGATTCGAGATCGATCCTAAGTCCCTGGCCGAGTCTATTCTCTATAGTCAGCTGACGCTGATTTAGAATACCTACGAAACCCCCTCTCATCCCAACCAAACTTAGGCCTCCGATTAACTCGGAGTCACCATCAGTTCGGTCGGGCTTATGCCCGACTGAGTACATCCCATTGTGCGAGTGTCGGATTCATGGTATAAGTTCTCGGGGAATTGCATCGAAAAATACGTTGCTTAATGCACAAATATAATCATGCCGAATTGGTCTCTGCAATAGTCCCAATAATCCTCATTGGAACAGCATCAAGCTGAACCAAAATCACTACTCCGAGCCCGTCCTTTCTGACAACTAGTGGACTTTCCCATTCAATGGAGATCGCACTCCCTTGTATCGCAATCACTCTCCCAACCTTGAATTGCATATTTGTAGAAGCATGAACGATATCGCCAATCGCGACCTTCCTCCTCTGAAACGGAGCCTCCTTCAGCTCAGAGATAGTGGAGCTCATCTCCACTAGTGAGTCAGAGTCCTTGAGAACAATCATTGAGCCCTTCCCAATGTCATCTTCATCCACTCCTCTGAGTGCAACCCCCACCCTATCGCCAGAGCTAGCCTCGTTTACATCGTCGTCCATTACTTGCAGACTCCTCACAACTCCAGGTTTTCTACCTGGAATAATTTCAATCTGATCATGCTTCTTTATGTTGCCCGTTTGAACATATCCTATCCCGACTACGCCTATCCCCTGGACATTGAACTTCTGATCAAGTGGTACTACCAATTCGTCACTTTCATCTTCAGATTGTCCAAGGGAAAATAACTCCTCTCTAATCTCATGTGCCTCAGGGGTCTCCTCCAAGATATCCCAGTTAAGTTTAGCCTGTTTGAAGAGAACTCTTACCTGATCGGGGTCTACCCAATCTCCAGAATCAGGATTGATAACAGCTATTCCAACTTCAATTTCTGAGCATTTCATGGCCACTAATACTTCTCCCAGAGATGCGTCTATTTGTTTGACTTCTACGAAACCAACTCTGGAAACATTCAGCACAGACAGAAGAGGTCTGATACTCTCAGGATGCTTCAACGGCCTAAGAAGAGAAAGAATCCTCACCTTCTCATCTTTGGTTTCTTTGAATACGTATGAAACGACATCTCTGGAATCTCCTTTCTTAGCAATATTGCTTGCCAACTCATCTGACCCATAGAAGGCTACGTTTAGGACTGACATAATACCTCCAGAGTCTCTCTAGATCAACGTCGCATTGCATCGCGAGCAGCCTTAGCATCGTTCCAAAGACTAATTTCTTCATCAGAAATGGGTGTGAACTGAGGTACCGATATAGGACGCATCTCATCATCAATAGCTACCATGAAAAAGTACCCAGAACAAATTTGTTCTGGCTCCCAATCAGACCTTGTCATTCTACAAGATCTCACTAGTACTCCCACTGTTCGAGGAGATGTCCAAACTACCCTTCCAATGGTCCTAATTATGTCGCCCTGATATGCCGGTCTCTGAAATTTCAACGCATCTACAGAAACCGTGACGAACTCCTCATGTGCAAACTTACTAGCCGCTAGGCCTGCGGCCCTATCCATAATAGACATTAAATGACCGCCAAACAAAGTATTCAGGGCATTTGTGTCCCCCGGAAACACCTCATCCAAGAGAATTACCGGCTCGGTAGATCGTGGCTCTCCCATGCTCCTCAAATTAACCCCGTGGCTTGCCCCCCTTCAATACTACACTAGAAAATTGAGGAAAACGTACAATTCAACCGCTTAGTTGAACAGAAAAACCTCCTAGCATGCCCATGGATGGAGCCCAACTCATCTGGAGGGAGGTAGTCATTGAAGATCCAGATGGCGGGAAAATAATCCTTTGGCCGCATCTCCCCTGTATTCTAATGCCCAACCAAATAAGATCTAGAGAAATCTGGGATGGGCTAGCCCTCCTCCTCTCGACTAATGATTTTTTATCGATGAAGGATGATGACATGAATGAGAGAAAAAGTCCCGGAGCCAATGTTGAGGCGGCAATATCCTCAGGTACTCAGTTTGGAAAATTATTGAAGGACCTCAGAGAGTTAGAAATTGATGGCCCACACATTCCCGATCCAGAACCTATGCGACTCGTCACACATGCTCAGAATGCCAGGGGGGGCCTTCCAATATATCTGATCGAGCCAGATATAAGCGAAGAAAAATGGGTAGATTGGCTATCTAGGAGTGCGGATATGCAGGTTAGAATATCCTCTCTAGCATCAAGACTGACGTCTAACAGGAGATGGAAGAAAGACTCCGCTAAAGCAGTCTCAAAAATAAAGCATGATAGAGTGATTGATACTGAGATGGGGGCGGCATCCGCTACCTGTTTTTCATGGAATGCCGAGGAAGAGAGAGTTATTGGTAGAAATCTTTCACAAGAAAGGGACATGAGATTCGCCTCTAGGATAAGGGGGGCGTTGGCTGACTTGAGGGACAGCAGGGTTGATGTTGATGAATCTTCACAGCCACTACTGATGGTACCGGTACATCAGGCCAGACTGCCTTCGATAGAGGAATCAATTTTAGCTTGGCCCGAACCAGAAACAATCAGGAGTATGGAATAATGTCTATCTCACCCGAATTCAACATCGAAACTCAAACTTTCAGATTCGTACCTTCAGTACCGATAGATCATGCTGAGGCCATAACACTAGCTTCAGGTACTAAGGCAGGAGACTACGTTGTGGTCTCACATGAAGAGCCCAGAGCCACATATGTAATTGAGCCGAATGGCTCAATTCTAGTACACGGGCTGTCTAGAAGTGAAGTTGCTGAGTTGGCTGTACAGGAATTACTCCTCAATCTTGGACTCCCCCTTGAAGGCCTTTCAATGGACTCCGGAGAAATCATAGTAAGCTTCTCCCTTGGTAAGAATGTACTTCTAGAAATAGCTGAGAAGAGATTTTCAGATATTGAGATGGACGAACGAATTGATGCTATCAGGATTTCAGCATCACTACACAAAGCCACTATCATACTCTATGATAATGGGAAAGGAGTGGTTTTAGGGCAATCTTCGAGAAAGGTATCCGAGATGGCAGTTAGGCATTGGGCTGAAAAACTGGATAATGAAGAAGCATTGGCGTGAGATAATGCTGGTTAATGACAAATGGGAAGGGCCCATTGTAGACCAGCACATGCATCTGGACAAGACCAACAGATTCCTCAGTGCTGCTGAAGAATTCTCAAATGCTGGAGGAACAGGAATCTTTCTGGTCCACAAACCATCATTTTCAACGTCTCTTCCAAGAAATATTAGCGACTACAGGGATGTATACCAAGAGACATTGAATATGGCCTCAAAAGTTAGAGAAAAGATAGGATTAGATGTCCAAGTGGTACTTGGCCCTCATCCCGTCACTTGGGATATTCAAGCAAACACTATGGGTGTCGAAGAGTCGACTGAACTACATATTTCCGCAGTAGGACTAGCACTAGAAATGATCGAGAATGGAGATGCGATATGCCTTGGTGAGGTTGGAAGGCCACACTATCACGTTTCAGAGGACAGATGGGAGAGGGCAAACGATATGTTACTGGAGATAATGAGAATGGCCTCATCATCAAACTCTCCCGTACAGTTACACGTGGAAGATAATGGTCATCAGACATGTGCTGATCTGGCCTCCTTGTGTGACAAAGCAGGACTCCCCAGAAATAGGGCCGTCAGACATTTTGCATCTTCTGATTTAAGCCAGAAAAATACCTCAGGACTCCCTGTTACTGTAAGTATGGGCAAGGGAAGCATCGAAGGAATATGCTCCTCAATAGAACTGAGCAAGTCACATTGGGGGATGGAGACGGATTTTCTTGACGATCCAAGGAGGCCGGGAGCGGTACTCGGTCCCCGGACCATTCCCAAGAGAACAAACCAACTGTGCAAAGCTCTCAGATTAATGGGATGGGATAATGACAAGATAGAGCGATGCATCCTAGATATCCATGAGAATTGGATTTCCTCAACCTACTTCTAGTCGAATATAGTCTTGGGAGTGAAAGTAAGAACTGCTCCAATAATGAAAATAAGTACAGAAGTCGCAAAAAATCCAAACTCAGAAAAACCAATGTCAAATCCCATCTGCTCGATTCCCATTTTCCAAACGGGACTGTTAACTGGCATGAACAATATCATTGAGGCTATGCCTATTCTTTGCCTTAGGAGCACATGCTACCGACAACGGCATTACTTTTCAAGTACGAAGTAAGAACTTCTCCTTGACCGAATCGGTTTAGAGACAACATACACTCGGCAAGCCCGAGCGCCTGTAGTGAAGGGGTTATCACAAGAGGTTTCCAACCTCTTGTCCCGGGTTCAAATCCCGGCGGGCGCACCATTCTGAACTCTTTAGTGAAGCATTCAAACGCACTAGTCATTACCCAGCTTCATGACCTCGCCAAGCGCGCCCCCATCGAAGAATTCTCCTCAGGGCTCTGCAATTAGTAAGGACGAGTCTGATACTATCGATGAAAGACAGTTAGTGGGACGAAAAATTTGGAGGATTTTTCCATATGTAAAGAGATACTGGAGGAGGGCGTTGGGAGGAATTCTCGCAAACGGAGGAGCCCGAGCATTCGATCTAATTCCATTCATTGCTATTGGGATGGCCGCAGACTACTACCGAGATGGGACCTTCACAGATGGTAGAATCAAATCCTTTGTTACATCAGATTCAATACCTAGCATAGGCGAGATTTCTTCCGAGGAGATAGGGTTTGGTTTTCTAATTCTGATATGCTTCACGTTCCTAGCAATCTTCCAAGGACTAAGTAATCAACTTTGGCAGTCTACTGCGTACAAGGCACAGCATGACATCAGGATGGACGCTACTAAATCACTAATGGCCATGGAAGCCTCATATTTCGAAACAAGACAGACTGGGAACCTTATGGCAGTCCTTTCCGCTGATGTAGCACAGCTAGAGGATATAATTTCAGACTCTAGTACTAGTATAATCAGAATTGCAATCACATTCACTACTGCCTTCGGAATAATGTTCTGGATGTCTCCTACTTTGGCATTGATTCTGTTCATGCCATTGGTATTAGTTGTGCCAATGGTGATATGGTTCTCCACAAGGGTCCAAAGGAGGTATAGAAAGCAGAGAGAAAGTACGGGAGGAATTGTAGCAATTCTAGAAAATGTTCTTTCTGGAATCACAGTGGTCCAAGCTTACAACGCCACCGGATTTGAAGAATCGAGGATAGGGACACAGAGCGGAGACTACAGAGACCAGGCCATACACGCCGCTAGTCTTAGGAATCGATTTATTCCTGGGATCTACGTTGTTGCAGGCTTGTCATTCGGCCTCCTTGTTTCAGCAGGAGGATGGGTAATGCAGTCCGGACAGATTACAGTAGGTCAATTCGTAACTTTCCTTCTTATATCTACACGCATGACTATGCCAATGTTCATCCTCGGGATGTTACTAAACCAGTTGCAGAAGGGAGAAGCCGCTTCAAAGAGAGTCTTTGCAATAATTGATCTAGAGCCATCTATCTTCGATAGAGACGGGGCTAAGTGGCTTGACGAGCCGATAAGATCGATTTCTTTCGATAATGTATCATTCGCCTACCCTTCGTCAGAATCAAACGTTCTTAGTGGAATTGACATCAATGTATCTTCTGGGGAGTTCCTAGGAGTCATGGGGCACACAGGTGCCGGAAAGAGCACTATCCTCAAACTCATTGAGAGATTCTACGAGCCCCAATCGGGAAAGGTCCTCATCAATGATAGGGACATCAACGATTTCTCCATTGAGTCCGTCAGAGCCAGAATTGGATTCGTATCCCAGGACCCATTCTTGTTCTATGGTACCATTAAGGACAATGTTTCCTATGCTAGGAAGGCTTCTGATGAGGAGATATATCGCGCTCTAGATATGGCAGGGGCATCTGAATTCGTCTCAGACCTTCCCCACGGACTTGAAACCATGGTCGGTGATAGGGGAGTCATGCTTTCCGGGGGTCAGAGAGCCAGGATTAGCCTGTCTAGGGCCCTTCTAAACGATCCAGATTTATTGATTTTAGACGAGGCTAGTGCGGCCTTGGACGCCGAGACTGAGAAGAGAATTCAACAGTCACTCTTTGATGGCTCGAACGGAGGTAAGAAGAGATTGACAATTGCAGTTGCCCACCGTCTCGCCACAATCAGGAATGCCGATGAGATAATCGCAATGGTCGATGGTGCAATTGTTGAGAGAGGAAAGCATGAGGAGCTCATCGCTAACGAAAATGTATATGCATCACAGTGGTCTATACAAACAGGGGAGCTAGACTGATAGGTGAGGAATTGGATAATATCGAATGGATTAGGGTTGATCCGGGTTCAACTTACCTAGGTTCTAATAATCGCGCGATTATCTTTGGCTCTCCCGGGCCCAGACACGAGGTTCCTATTCAGCACTCATATGAGATTTCCAAGGAAGCTATTCCTCTTTCAGAAGCTTTAGCTCTGTGCGAGGAATCAGACCTGTCAATATCCTCAGAATCAGAGTGGCAACTTGCCTATGACAGGGGACTAATCCGAGAAGGAAAAGATATCGAGGTTTTAGAGGACCGAATATCATCATCATATTGGGGGAAAGTTTGTGATGGCAGAGCATTCCTGACTCAAGGCTCTAGCTTGGAGATATGCAGAGAATGGGTCCGGAATAAAGCCACACCTAGGTACCTGCCCCCCACGGCTTCGGTCAGAAAGCTCGCAAGAATGGTCAGACGGGGGAGCAGAGATAAGAATCCAATTGCGCCACGACTCCCTAAAAGCCCTCCAACAAGAAGAATCTTATTAGAGGAAATATCAATAATTATCTTACTAGGAATTATTCCTTCTTTTCTCTGGGCACATTTCAATGCAAGCCCTGGATATATTGAGTCTGGATGGCCAGGGTTAATTTTAGGAGGAGTAATACTAGGGATATTGTCTGGCTTATTCTGGAGGCCTAAACAGCCAACATGGTGGGCGGACGGATCAAAGATGTTCCCAAGAAGGTGAATAACTTGAACCGAGAAAACTCCAGAATAATATGGACTTACATCCAAGATGCGGGCGATAAGTTAGTCGGAAAGTTGCCACCCTCCCGTCATCACCCGAAAGGAAGGAATCCTTATGCCCATGTAGCCATATGTGTCAAGGGGAGATTCGGTCAGTCCTACAAGGAAATTCCAGATGAAAGAATTCAGGAGGTCATGGATTATATTGACCACTTGGTAGAGAATCCAAGTTAGCTTCGTGAACGGTCGTCTATCTGAAGTCCGGATCTACCAGTAAGTATTCTCAAATTGCCTCTAATGACTCCTATCCCATAATTCCAATGTAGACTAAAGGAAACAATAGGAGATAAGAATACTGTCAAGAAATCTCTATTTGGAGAGGCTCCTTTGAAAGAACCATACCAAGCAATTAGGTTGTACAGGCCAGCTAAGGTTGGTAGTAAATGAGCCCCTGTCCTAGGCAACCCCATAGGCACAGCTGAAAGCCTGATGTCCCAGAAATCTGGCCATGCGACTCCTCCATTTGCCAGTCCCCAGAAAAAGAACGCAAAGGACCCTATAACAAGTGGGGGAAATAAAGCTACCAGAGTATGAGTAAACTCATGAAGCTCAGGATATTTTTTACTCGCAAGGGTCCTGACTAGTCCATAGTTCCCAATTTGCTTCCTAACTCTTGAGAGATTACGTCTTCGATGCCATATTACAGCAGTCCTATCAGTCCAAATCTTGTGTCCCGCTTCTCTTATTCGGTAATCAAGTAGTACGTCTTCAGCACCTATTGCCCCTTCGTCGAATCCACCAACCTCATTCAGGACGGATCTCCGATATGCCGAGTTAACTCCAGGTAACTGATTCACTTCATCTAAATCCGAGCCTCCTACTTTACCGTAATTTGTTCCCGCAGTGAAGATAGTACTGCAGAATGTGACATCGATAACCCGTTGCCATAACGTCGACTCTTCTGGTGGAGCAAAATTCGGACCCCCCACTCCTGATACCTCCTCTCTTTCGAACCACCTAACTAGATTGGCAACCCAATTCTCGGGGACAATTACATCATCATCGGTGAAGAAAACAAATTCCGAATCTGTCTGTTCCAAAGCAATGTTACATGCATCGGCTCTAGTTTTGGAGCCCCTGTCATCGATGAAGCGCACTCCTTTCAATTCCGCGACATCCTTTCCAGGGTCGCTCTCTGGACCAACTACTACAATCGATATTTCACGGTACGTCTGAGCTAGGAGGCCATCGATCGCTATACCTAGCTCTGTGGAATTGCCCACAGATGGGATAATGACACAAACGGAACCGCCCATGACATGCGACTGGACTACTTGTATTCAAAACAGTGCTAACAAATCAAGGATCATTGGTTACTCTTGGAGCTAGGAAATAAGTCCAACTCGCACCGCCCTCGTTACTGTTCCATGACATCCTAAGTGGGTATTTCTCCTGGAACTCGACTACTACTTGTTCCGTAAGTCCGCCTGCAAGCTTCCTTGTAAGTGGGTCTAGGAATTGCAGAGAATAAGTCGAACTAGTAGGAGTGGGAGAGCTCAATTCACTCAATTCGCCAGATTCGAAAGACACAGTCACGCTCTCTCCAGCTTCCTGATCTGCGGAAATAGTCATCTTTGTGCTATCAAGACTCAGGTTAACCAGCTCGTTCACCATCTTCGCGGCTCGGAGTGCTCTGGATAGCTTGTCAGAGCCTATTGTGGCACTATTATTGAACTCCAGTTCCGGCATCTTAGGTTGCGTCATAGTGCCAACATCTAGACCTCTAAGGATCCTATGCACCTCTCCAACTCTGACATTAATTGCTCCAACTGCGTCATCATAATCAATCTCAACCAGATCCCCAGGTCCAGCCAGACTCAGCAAATCCCTCATCTTACTCAGCTCTATTCCTATCTCTACGGGCTCCACCTCATATGTCTCGAAGCACTCATCCCCAATGGTTGCTGATAGAAGGGCCACATGTGAGCCATCTACCACTATGGTATGCAGTCCCTTTTCTCCCCAGACCAGTTTCGCCTCCTCTGCCAAAACAGAAAGTAAGTCGATAATTTCCCTCATCAGTTGGGTGTTTGCAGTCACTCTCAGCATCTTATCACCATATGTCACACAGTTGGGGGTCTTTCATCCTTCGGAAGGGCCATCTGTCCGACTACTGATACTCCCTGAACTTCTTACCACAGTTTTTACAGGTACACACCTTGGTTTCCGGCTCATCAGAGCTTCTGGTTTGCATAAGAATGACAAAAATCTCATTCTTGTCACATTTTGGGCATCTAATGTCCCCAACTCTAAGAACTCCCTTTCCGCCCTCGTCTTCGACAACCTCGGTTAGATGTTTGAGATTCTTCGTCTCTCCAGAAGATCTGGCTTTGCTCAAATCTATAGTCTCGCCAGTCATAGGATCTGTAAATTCAGCACCTTTGCCATCCTTTCCCGTGAGGGGCCCTTCGTACCCGCATGTGTAGTTAGTGCATCTGATATTTCCATTAGGTTCCATAAATCCAAGAGTTCCACATTCTGG
>Ga0209036_1000068_pt1 | contig 36690 bp, 30 predicted proteins | sample MarorgKNORR_S2LV_3_FD_188222 | JGI IMG/M metagenome (GOLD analysis project Ga0209036, IMG submission 188222) | Marine microbial communities from the Southern Atlantic Ocean, analyzing organic carbon cycling - DCM_A/KNORR_S2/LV (SPAdes) (version 2) | ecosystem: Environmental > Aquatic > Marine >... | reverse complement strand
ACTGTATAGTCACCAAATTTTTTATCTGAGTCAATCCAATCTGCTATTGGTTCTTTATTTGAATTCATAAAGTATTCTAATTCAAACTTCCATACATCGGAAAACTTGAAGAGGGCATCTACTCCAAACAAATTACCATAAGCCCCATCCTCATAGGATCTATTTGAACTTAAAATACCTATCTGAGCATTGGTGTTTATAAAATTCTGGTATCGAACTATGTTACTAAAACTTTTTCCTCCAACCCCTGAAAAAGACTCATATTGGGTGGGTACTAAATACGGAGACTCCTCATCAAAAGCAGTTAAGAAATACAGTCTAGATTTTTTCCCTTGATTTAAGATTTTCCCAGCAAAGGATGGATTATTTATAGATCTGGAATAGAAAACATCTAGAGAATAGTCCATAGCATCAATCCCTCTATTAAAGAACGGTCTTTTCTCAGGATAATTTATTGCAGTTGGTGAATTTATATCAATTTTTGTTGCATCTGATTCAACCTGAGAAAAATCAGGATTTATTGTGGCTTCTAGAGATAGATTCTTATTTAGCTCTATATTAGCACCTATCCCATATTCTACATTTGGAGTTTCATAATTTATACGGTCATAGAATTTAGTCCTCTCTCCAGATATGTTTGAGCTTAAATATGGTAACAAGTCAAATCTCTTATCTATTTTGATATCATTCATTACAATTGTATGGTCAATCTGACAAAGCTTACATGTGTTATCTCTATCTTGCATACTACTATAAGCCCTAACTCTTGAACCCTGATTATTAATATCCCTATAATAGGTGCTTAAGTTAATTTTCCATCTTTGATCTTTTCCATTAGGAAAAGGAATTTCTGAAAATGGTATTATAAACTCAACCTCATATCCAAAATCAGTATATCTGCCTAAAGATTTAAAATCAAAATTAGAGTCAAGAGACCAACCAGAATTCTGTCCTGAATATGCAGTTGCTTCAACCCTAACTCCATCAGCTTGACTTCCATATAAATTAGAAGTTAAACCAATATTATTTCTTGCATCACCGTATGTGTCAAAATGAATATTTGCAAAGTCATCTTCAAATAAAGATCTATTATCTCTTGGATGAATTGATGCAATAACCTCATCTCTATAAGCCTTAAAGCCAACATATAAAAAAGTATCTGTATATATTAAATAACCTGTGGTCTTGTATTCAGGGGTTATGTTATAACCAGGCTCGTGCTCATAAAGAATTTCCAGTTCTACTGAATTTTCTAGCTCTTGCTCAGAAAGAATTCCATCTAAAACAAATTTTGATTCTTCAGCTTTATTAAGATTTAATATATTTTCTTGAGAAAACGAGTAAGAACAGAGTAAGATAAAAAGAAGGGACTTAATATTCATGATAAAGTATTGTTGTCTAATTTAATTAAAAAAGATTACTTCTTCGAAAAGAATGCTTTTACTTGAGATGAAAATCTTATCCACAAAGCAAATGCTACTCCAAAAACCCCAGTAGGCCAATAAATTACAAACAGTAATTTATAAAAGTCTTTTGAGTCTGACTCCCTTAATTTTTTCTTAAGTTCTTTATAACTAAGTTTTTTCATTTATAGCATTTAAGACTAAATCTAATCTCACAAATTTAAAATGATGAAGTAAATGGTCCATTTTAGATACCAAAGATATTAAAATGTAAAAACTTAAAAACTATAGATCAATACTAACACCTATATTCCAATTATAGCTATAGTATTCTAATTGCATTGTTCTGCTTTGAACACCTTGGTAATATCTTAAAGGCTGATTAGTCAAATTTGTTATCTCAGCAAAAATTTTAATAGATGGGGATAAAGAATAGTTCGCATTAAGATCAATAAACAGTTGGTCATCATAGTACCTGTCTTCCCATTTTTCATCTCCTAGTTTATCAGCAGATGCATCAGAAAAATTTAACGAGGCTCTTACAAATAATTTATCGTCTTCATATGCAAGTGATCCATTAAACATATTACTAACTGCTCCAATTAAAGGAGCATTGGGTCTACCTTCAATTCCATCAGTTTCAGAATCAGTAAAAGTATAATTTGAGTAAAGTGTTAATTTATCAGCTAGTTTGGATTGGAATGTAAGCTCTAAACCTGTAACAGATGCATTTTTACCATTCCTAACTTGCTCATAATCAAAACCTGTTAGTCCATTCCATGTATAGTTAGAATCAGTAAATCTATATAGCCAGTTGTCAATATTTTTATGAAATACTCCTGCAGAAATTAAACCAACTGAACCAATATAGTATTCAGCCATTAAATCTAAATTATTGGAAACCGTTGCTTCAAGATTTGGATTTCCAACTGAAACTTCCCTATCTTCTGAGTCTACTTTCTCGTATGGTGTTAGTTCATAATATCCAGGTCTGGCAAGAGAACTAGTGAATGCTCCGTTTATAATAAGGTTCTCTGAGATTTTAGTTTGAAGTGTTATATTGGGAAGAATATTGACAAAATCATTTGAACCTGACTTTGTTTCTTTCTGTTCTGTTTCTTCATCAAAACTATTTCCAGTATAGCTAATATCAGTTGCTTCCAATCTTGCTCCGAATAGTAAAGTTGTTTTATCTGATAATGGGTTGACTGACATTACATAGGCAGAGTTTATAGTCTCTTCTGCAATATAATTAGCTGCAACGTATTCTTTAGGAACAGCCTCTGAGTTTCCAGGAGTCATATTTAGGCTTGCTAGATACTGAACTGTTGGCATCAAACCAACATTATATTCAGACCCTGGAATAAAGTTAGGGGGCTGTGCATTTCCAAAAGGAACATCAGATAATAATTCAACCCCTAGCTGATCTTCAATATCATATTCATAAAAGTCATTTATTCTTTCTTTATTTTTAGTTTGAGATTTCGCCCCAAACTTTAATTTCTTTTTGTTGCTTTCTCCATAGGGAAGGCTAAAGTCAATTTTAAAAGTCAAATTATCCTCCTCTGTAAATTTATTTTCAAAGTATGCTTCTTTGATTTTTGCTTTAGACGGGTCGTTCCACCCTGATCCAAATATTGGTTTCGGTAGTTTCCTTTTTGTTAAATCAAAAGTTAAGTCAACACCCTTTTGATCAAATCTAATATACCTCTCATCAGGTCTTTCTTCAGATGCTTTAGAGTATGAGGCTTTCCAATCAACCCCTAATTTTCCAAAAAAATGCTCCCCTCCAAAAGAATATTGTGATGACTGTTGTGCTTCAAGTCTAGTGTTTTTATTCCTATCGTTATCAATACCTCCTTTAGATAATTTTCTAACTCTATATGTGTTTTCTCCTTTATCCCCAGGGTCATCAGCCCTTAATCTCCATCTATTTTCCCAATCATCTCTTTCATTATATAATGACTTGAAGTATATATAATGTTGAGGATTAAATTCATAATCTAGATTCAGTGATAAACTCTTTCTCAACCTCTCTACATCATAAATCCTTATATCCATTTCATTTATCTCATACTGATCCCCCTCCTCATTCCATTCAAACTCTATATTATCAAAACCATAATCTTTTCTATTATAAGAACCACTAACAGTATATGAAAATTTGCCAAGATTATTTGCTAGAACAACTCCTAGCTGCTCATTCATTGCATCTTCTCGTATTGGACTAGATCCTTTTGATAGGTTAGCAGAGAAACGGAATTCCTGTGGTCTAGATCTAGTAACTAGATTAACACTTCCCCCAATAGCATCAGCGTCCATATCTGGGGTTAAGGTCTTATTTACTTCTATTGCTTGAATCATATCTGAAGGTATTAAATCAAGTTGTACAATTCTGTTGCCACCCTCAGCAGATGGCATTCTTTCTCCATTAAGGGTAACAGAATTAAACTCTGCTCCAAAACCTCTCATATTAATTGTCCTAGCCTCACCTCCATCTCCTTGCATAGCTATACCTGGAATTCTTTTTAGAGCATCCCCTATATTTGCATCTGGAAATTTTCCAACCTGATCAGATGAGACAACATTTGTAACATTAAGATCATTCCTTTGCTTATTTAATGCTTTAACTGTTCCTCCTTGAAAACCAGAAACAATTACTTCAGATAATTCTGTGACATTTGGAGCTAGGATAAACAAAATAGATTCATCAGTATTATCTACAATTCTTGTTTGCGATTCAAATCCAATATATGAAACTGTTATTGACTCCCCCTGACCTATATATATATTAAAAAACCCATCAAAATCAGTAATGGTTACCTCATCACTTGATCCAGTTGTTATAGTGGCACCTGGTAAGGGAAAATTATTTGCGTCTATGATTCGGCCTGAAATATAAGTTTGGGAATAAGTAAAAGTAGAGAATAAGAGGGAACATAAAAGTAAATTTTTCATAGGTTAAGTTTAAATTTACGCACCAAAAATATAAATGGAATATTAGCTTAGTCTAACCATAATGTTAAGAATTTATTAAGCTTTTAAGAGCTAATTTGGGATAGTTCAGTTACTGCATTAACTAGAGAGTCTAGTTCTTCAGTTGTTGTAAATATGTTAGGGCTAATACGACATCCATGCACATTTGCTCCATCGATAGCGACAGTAAATATTTTATATTCATCAAACAGAAGTTGAGCCATTTTCCCTGGCTTAATATTTTTTAATCCCACATTCCCTATTCCACAACTTCTTTGAATATCCTCAGGAGTATTCACTAAAACATTTTTCTTTCCTCTTAATTTATCTGACCAATATCTTTGTAAGAACCTGAGCCTCTCTTCCTTCTTTTTTACACCAATCCAATTGATGTAATCAATTGCATTGGAGATTGCTATATCGGTATGAACAGGATGAGTCCCTGTATGATTTAGCCTTTTAATATCATTTAAATTTTGTGAACCACTTGCAAAAAATGGCCAAATCTTACTAATATTTTTTTTGTTCACATATAATAACCCTGCTCCTAATGGAGTAGAAAGCCACTTATGTAAACTGGATGCATAATAGTCACAATTTAGGTCATCAATAGAAACATCAAATTGACCAACACAATGAGCTCCATCTACCAATACATCAACTCCATAACTGTGAGCCATATCACAGATTTTTCTAATTGGAAGAATTTGACCTGTAATATTAATCTGGTGGCATACCATAATAAGTTTGGTCTTACTTGTTATCTGATTCTCATATAGCGACACAATTTCCTCATCACTCTTAGGATGATTTGGAACGGAAATAACTTTATTAATTATTCCTTCTCTTTTTGCAACCAGCTTAAACTGATTTATCATTGCACCATAATCTTGTTCTGCATAAATTGCCTCATCTCCATTTTTCCATGGAAATCCTGAAATTATTAAGTCTAAAGATTCTGTAGCATTTCTTGTTATTACAAGTTCCTCTGGATTTGTATTAACAAACTCGGCAAGTTGAGCTGCTACCTTATCCTTATTAGGGAATTGATATTCTCGCATATAATAAGCCCCTTCATAATTCACATACCTAACATGTTCTATAAAATGTTCTAAGGTTGGCTGAGGAAGAATACAATAGTATCCACTTTCAAGATTTATATATTCATCCTTTAGTTTGTAGTGAGATCGGACAACCTTCCATAATTCCTCATCATCTGTAATTTTCGGCAAGAAATTAGATAAAGACATAAACTCCTTAGCGCCTGAGCTTGTCAAAAAAGGTGATATAGATAATCCTCCTAAAGCTTTTATAAAATTTCTTTTATCCAAAATATTATACTTTTATATGAATTTAGTAATTATATGAATAACCTATGCAAATATTTACTTTTTAGCATTTTTGCATTTACTGGGTGCTCGCAAAATGATTCAGATGAAATATGCAAAGGCCCCTCAATGGAAATGCCTTGTACAAAAGAGTATAGACCTGTTTGCGGATGCGATGGAGTGACATATTCTAATGATTGTGTTGCCGAATCTGAAGGTATAATTAATTGGACTGAAGGGGTCTGTAGTAACTAAATTTATTTACATTTGTTTTAATAAAAAACCATTCTTACCAATTTAAAATACAGATTTTAAGGCTATGGATTTGTCAAAATACACAGATGGATTTTTTGAGGTTAATAGTACCAATGGATTCTTACCAAAGCATGAACCATTAAGAGTTTTGCCTGACAGGTATATTGGTCTTCAAAAAGTTATTGATGATATGCCTATAAAAAAAGAAGATGGTTCTGATGGTTTACTATCAATAGAAGGTGCTATTGAAAAAAGCGTTAAAGATCTACCAAATTATAAAGAACTTGTCGACAAGGAAGACGATCCATTTATGCTTTCAGCATTATACAGAGCGTATGCCTTTCTTGCAAGTGCCTTCACTTTAGCTCCTGCACACTTTGGATACTTAAAAACTGGAAAGTATGGAAAAGCACATAATTATATTCCAGAACAAATTGCTCAACCTTTAGTTTCTGTTAGTGATAAATTGAATGTCTATCCATGGCTAGATTATCACTACTCTTATTCTCTTGGTAATTATTTCAAGTTTGATAAAAACAAAGGTTTTGAATGGGAAAATCTTGGGCAGGCAGTAAAATTTTCAGGAATGGATGATGAACGTGGTTTTATAATGCTCCATGTAGATATTAATCAAAATTCTCCCAAGCTAATAGAAGGAATATTGGGCTACTTAAATTCTAACAATATTACTGAGGTGAACAATTCTCTGAGTCTATGTTTAGATGGCATGAAAAAGGTTAATGAAAGAAGGCAACTTATGTGGCAAGCTTCAAGATGGAAACATTATAATGACTTTCGTGTATTTATTATGGGAATTAAAGGAAATGATGAAATTTTTGGAGATGGTGTTGTATATCAAGGTGTTTGGGATGAGCCACAACAATATAGAGGTCAAACTGGAGCTCAAGATAATATTATTCCTACTATGGATATTTTTACCGGCGTTATAAATTATTATCCAAAAAACGACTTAACAAAATATCTTCTTGACCTAAGATCATATAGGCCGATTTGTATTCAAAACTTTTTAGCTGATTTAAAAGATGAGATGGAAGAAGATGATCATAATCTATTTAAAAATTTAATAAAGGATAATAATGAACAAGGGCTTTATCTTCTGCTCCAAATATTAGATGAGATCTATTATTTTAGAAATGGTCACTGGCAGTTTGTACAGAAATACATAATGGCAAATACAGTTTATCCAAAAGCAACAGGAGGAACTCCAATTATATCTTGGATTCCAAATCAGATTACATCAGTATTAAATATTATGACTGAAGTTTTTGATTCTATTTCTAATGAAACATCTTTATTTTCAAAAACTGAATTTGGAGAAGTTTTGGAAAAGAAAAAAACTCTATTAAAAAAGCAACTTCAATTATTACATGGAGACAGTTATGATGCAGAAGAAGTTTTCTCGCTTAACAAAAAGATGGATCTTAGCGACGATTGATCAGAATTGATTAATTTTGTCAACTACAATGCCTCGAATAATATTACTTTTAGCGTTAACTTTTCAAATCAATTTATTTTCTCAAAAGACTTTAGATTTATCAAAGATTGATAGGTCTGTTATTGTTATGGATGGTCTTATCTCTCAAGACGAAATTGAAAACGCGGTAATAAAAACTGTAGATTATGAGTGGCGACCTGGAGATAACACTCCAGCTAGATATCAAACTGAACTTTTCTTAAGTTATACTTCTGAAGAACTTTATGTCATTGTTAAAGCATATGGAAATCCTGATGAGATTAGAGGTCAGGTTAGACCCAGAGATCAAATGGTTGAGGGATTAAATGAGGATATAGTTTTTCTAAGGTTTGACCCTTACCTTGATTCACGAAGTATTTATTTATTAGCATCAAATGCATATGGGAGTCAATCTGATATAAGGGCAAAAAATGCTTTAAATGATGAGGATAGGTATGATTCTTCATTCAATGCAATTTATGAGACAGCTTCTAGTATAAATGATGATGGGTATATTGTTGAGTTTCTAATTCCTTTTAGTTCAATTCCTCACCCTACAGGGAAAGATAAGGTTTGGGGATTTAATGTGACAAGGTATTTTACTATTGATGGGAATGGTATATTCACAATAAGTGATAAATATGATAGAGACAATCCATGTAGGATATGCCAGATTACTACAAGAATAAATATTAATGATGTTGAGTTTAAAAGGAATACTGAATTACTGCCATATTTATCTGCTAATTCTATAGGGGAAAGAAAAGTATCATTAGACAGCCCAATAGAATATGGAAAAACTAAAAGTGAAATTGGACTAGGGGTAAAATATGATTTAAACTCTTCTTCAACGGTTGAACTAACATTGAACCCTGATTTCTCTCAAGTTGAAGCAGATAGAACTCAAATAGATATTAACTCTGCTTATGCACTACAATACCCTGAACTTAGGCCGTACTTTAGCAGAGGAATGGATCTATTGAATTTTTTAGATGGTGCCTTTTATTCTAGAACCATTAACTCTCCTTCTGTCTCCTCTAAGGTAACTCTGCAAGACAAAAATTCAAGTTCAATTATACTGTCTGCTGTTGACCAACAATCACCTTATCTAATCGGTGGTGAAGATAAATCATATATAGGTGAGGGGGGTGTAAGCTATGTAAATGCCTTTAGACATCAAAAAATATTTGATTATGGAACAAAGTTTGGACTTTTTACTACAAATAGATTCTACGAAGGTGGAGGAAGTGGAAATATTTTTGGATTAGACGGGTTAATTACTTTAAATAAAGTTTGGAGAGTTCAGTTTGAGTTAATTAAAAATTTTAATGTTGAGCCTGTAGCTAATTGGGTTGAAAGTGATGACACTTTCAGTAACAAAACTGTAGCTCTAGATGGAGAAAAATTTAATGGTCACGCAAATTATATCAGAATTTCTAGGCAGACAGAGAATTGGCAGTCTCTTATTTTTTATAGAGCAATTTCGGCAAACTATAGAGCTGATGTTGGGTTTGTCCCAAAGAATAACAGAAAATGGCTTACCATATCTCATGGATATCAAAAGTATCTAGACCTAGACTACCTCCGAGAATATTCTATATCGTTAAAAGGTGATATAACAAACAATTTTAAAAATGAAAAAAAGTCTAGAAACCTTGATGTTGATTTATCAGTTACCACAATTGGTGCGACAACTATAAACTATAATTACGATATTAATTTTTTTAGAAACTACCTAGGTATTGACTTTAAAAATGTTGGAAAATCTACTTTTTTAATTATGAGTGCTCCAAGTAAAAAGCTCAGTTTAATGAGTAATATAGTTTTTGGTAAAGAGCTTGCATATAACGAGGATATTCCTGAAATAGGTAGAGAAAGATCAATGTTTTTAGGGATAACATATAAGTTTGGAAATAACTTTAATATTAATCCATCTATTAGTTATTCTAGATTACAGAAGCTAGACGAATCAAAGAACTTTTATAGTGGATATATTTCTAGGGTTGGGGTTAGATATCAGTTCAATAATGCACTTAGTTTTAGAATTATCTCAGAGTACAATGATTTTAATGAAACATTTTTTATTCAACCCTTATTAAAATGGAACCCTAATCCATCAACAATATTCTATATTGGGGGAAATCAAAATTCAGTTCATGATTTTAATGTAGATCCGGAAGATTTTGATCCTATGAGAGTTAATCAATCTCAATTTTTTGTGAAGTTTCAATATTTAATTGGATTATAGACCTTCTGTTTCTATATTGTTAAAAAATTAAATATGAAAAATCTAATACTTACACTTCTTAGCATTTCAATTCTATCTTGCGGATCACTTCTAACTCCAAGTTCTCAAGCTGTTGAAACGAATGATGCTGTTGAAACGAATAATCCAAACGAAAAATTTCTTGGGACTTTTGAATTTCAGATTTTTGGTTTACCAATGGAAGGAGATGTTTTTTTAAAGGTTACTATTGAAGAAGGGGAAAATGGTCTTAGCTCTTCATTTGATGGTGATGGGCCTATCTCTGAGGATATTCTTGTTCAAGAGACTGAAATAGAAGATGACATCCTATATATTGATGTACTTATTCAAAGCCAGTATGATGTTTTCTTTGAGCTGTATGTTGAAGGAGATGAAATCACAGGTTATCTTGCTGATTCATTTGAATTAGAGGGGAAAAGAATAGATTAATAAAAATATTTTGAGACTAGTTTATCTTATTTGTGTAAGCATGTTTCTTACTTCTTGCTTTTCTACTAGATCAGTTATTGATGATAATTTTCTAGTAGATGACTCCTCTTATAGCATAGAAGGGAACTACAGTATAACATTTTATTTTCCTCAGCCATATGGGGAAATGTATGCTGATCTTGAAATTTATTTTGAAGACAATGATATTAAATCAAAAGTTTATTGGTTTGATGGCGAGGAATATATTTTAATAAAAATTAACAAAACTGAATTAATAGATAATACAGTATTTATTGATTTAGTTGATCAGGAGGTTGGAAATGTAGAGATGGAAGTGTACTTTGTAGATGCTAACTCAATTTCTGGTTTTTATGCAGGACAATTTAGACTTAAAGGTGAACGTATTAAATAAAATAAAAGGAATTTCTATTCTAGTTTTTAGCATGCTAATTTTATCATGCTCTTCTACTAAACCTATCACCTATTCTATTGAGGATGATCCAAACGCTCAATATTATGGAGTATACGAATTTGACGTTGAAATTCCAACGGTTCAATTTCCTTGGGAATCTTCTCTAACAATTGGAACATCAAAAAGAGGGAACATTACCTCAAGGATTGTTTGGACTTTTCAAGGACAAAGTTTTTACAACTCAATAGTAAGGAGCTTAATTATTTCTGATGGACGAATAACTTTTAATAGTAGAAGTTCAGATGGTGTTAGTTCAGAGGTTCAGTTTTATTTTACCGGAGAAAATAAAATACAAGGAACTGTTACCGTTTTAGAAGATCCAGTTGGTGGCGCACCTCGCGGAACGGTTTTTCAACTAGAAGGATTAAAAGTTGAATAACTATTGGGATATCTCATACTCAAATTCCCAAAGAGGATTATCTAATTTATTTATTATATAATCAAGTGTTATTTCCTCGTCTTTTTCAATATCTTTTATTGAAATAATTCTTATATGTTTTAGCTTACCAAGGAATGGATCTGATTCTGCAACAATCGCTTTACAATTTGGCATTTCATGGTGATTAATAAATGCTCCTATTGGTAGTCTAATGTATCCATCAGGGAATCTCTTATCATATACGTGAGAAATTCCAAGATCTGAACCCTCTTTAATATCTTTAGTTGCAAATATTCCTAAACCTTCAATTTTGCTTTCTTTAATAGTAATAAAATCTGGTAGAGGTCTCCATTCTTTTTTTTCTTTCATAACTAACAAAAATTTAATAAAATTTTATTGAATATTCAAGTTATAGGTAGCATGAAGATTTTTCTTTCTTCCTATTATTGCATTAAGAATCTCAAACTTCATCATAAGAGATTCTATTCTTTTTACTGTTTTAACTTGAACAGTAACTGTATTTTTTGCTGGAACTTCTAAAAAATCTGAATATTGGTGAAATGTATAATCCCCAATGTACTTTAGTTTAAGTGGCAGGCTACTTAAATTAGTTAAACTTATTTCAAGCAATGCTGTATCTCCAGTATATCCTTTACTTTCAACCTTAAAATTTGAGGCAATAATGGAAGATAATATTTCTTCTTTTCCGGCTATTAGATCTTCAAACCAAACAAAAGTGTTTCCCATAAATAATGCTTTTTTTATAGAATTTTGTTTGAGATCATTAGAAAGAATATAGGTTAATGGTCTATGACCACCCTCAGGAATTTCGAATAGCCAGTCTGAAATTCCATGAATATCTGAAGTCCCAAGAATAGTTAAATTATTTTCCAGGGCAATCTCAAATGCTTCTTCAGAAAAAGTAAGCTCATTTGCAACTTCTATACCATGAATTAAATTTTCTTTTATAAGGTTCTTATGAACTGGGTCTAACTTTGCAATACCATCCATTCTTCCTTGTGAATTACTAGTCCAATGGGGATGATTCCAAAAAACAAATGCTCCTTGTTTATTTGCCTCATATATACCTGCGACAGAGTCATTTTCAAATAATAGCTTATTAGCATCCTTAATAAAGATGGCATTAAAATGACCTGGAGGCATGTTTCTTGTTATTTCAGAACCAGGAAGAACTATTAAGTCTCCACCTCCTACAGATTCTTTTGCAATTTGATATGATCTATTAAAATCAGGGTTTGGGATATCTTCTCTGTGTGGCTGATATTCTAAATGGTCAGTAATAGCAATCAACTCAAAGCCTTCTCTTTGGGCTTCTTCAGTTCTAATACTTGGCCATACCATACCATCTGAAAAAACAGTATGAGTATGCAAATCAGCACCTATAAGAATGTTTCCTTCCGGTGCCATAAAATTCTTTAAGTTTTCTTGAGAACTTAAATAAGTTGTAAAAAGAATTAAAAGAGAAAGCTTAATTTTCATTGTAACAATATAAAAACTTTAATTACAACTAATCTCATATTCATCCCAAATTTTTTCTGGTGTAATATTAGGGAAGTAATAACATTTTTTTGAATTATCTGGAAAAGTCAAAAATTTGTAGAACCCTGTTGGAACATGAGCTCCTGTATCTAAAGTTATATGATCAGAATTGAATTCCAAATTAATTTCAACTTCTATAGTTCCTAGTGTTTCAGCCCACTCTCTAACTTTTTCCTCAAGATCTACCCAAGCACCTCTGTTGAGATCATCATATTGTAGGGCTACATTTAAATAAGAAAAAGTTGCTAATAAATTAGAATAGGAATCAGTAAAAGATCCTGCAGGAGCCATATGTCCTCTATCCCATCTATTATTGTAATAGTCATTATCATCAGAGGTATGTATAGAGTCTACCTTGAAAAATTGCATTCCAGCCCTGTCAGCATTTTTTTCTATATCTCTAACTTGATACTTAACCCAATTTGGCTGTTCAAAAATTTCATTATATGATATTTCAAAAATATTATTACTTACGATAATTGAATCTTTCAACTCTCGATCAAGAATTGATGTTTCAATTTCTGAATCTTGAATATTTGATGAACTCTCTTTTTTACATCCTAAAAAAAGGATAATTAAGATTATTAAAACCCTATACATTACGGACTAATATATTTTCTGACTAGCCCCTCTTGAGTAACAGAAGCAATCATTGTTCCATCAACATTAAATATACTTCCTCTAGAAAACCCTCTTGCATTTGATGCGCTTGGACTTTCTACATCATATAGTAGCCAATCATTAATTGAAAAATCTCTGTGAAACCATAGAGCATGATCTAAACTTGCATAATAAGCAAGAGAAGATGATAGTTCCTCTCTGTGAGGTAAAGTTGAAGTAGCCAACAAACCATAGTCACTAGCAAATGCTAAAAGCTGATGATGAACTGGAAGAGGCTTATCAATTGTATCTTTTAGTCTAAACCAGAAGTGACTGTTTGGATCCTGGTTTTTTTTCTGAAGAAAAATTGGTGTCTCCACAGGCTTAAATTCAAATATCTTAGGATGAGCTTTTAAAAACATTTTATATCTATCAGGAAAATCATCCTTATGTTTTTCAGCTTGTTGAAAATCAGTAAGAAGCATATCAGGCATCAAAACATTTGGCATTGTCAATTGATGGTCAAAGCCTTTCTCACTTTTTTGAAATGAAGCAGCCATATTAAAAATTGCTTTGTTATTTTGAAATGCAACAACTCTCCTAGTTGTAAAACTTCCTCCATTTCTAATTTTATCAACCTCATAAATTATCGGAATATTAATATCTCCCGGTAGAATAAAATAACCATGAAGAGAGTGAGCAATCCTATCCTCAGGGACTGTTTGGTATGCAGCATGAAGGGATTGGCCTAGTACCTGACCTCCAAAGACTCTACCCCAAATAGTTTGATAGTTTTTACCCTCAAACTTATTTTCATCTAGTTGCTTAAGATTTATAATCGATAAGATTTCATTTATATCCACTTTTGGTAATATGATATAATTATTCAAAATTAGAAAAACATTGATTATATTAGCGCCTCATTTAAAATAAAATTCATGAAAAAAATATTATTTACAATTGCTTTTGCTTCTTTTGCTTTAGTTAATGCACAAGAAGTAGATTTTGTTGAGTATGACTTAGATAATGGACTACATGTTATACTACATCAAGATAATAGAGCTCCTGTGATAACTACTTCTGTTCTATATCACGTTGGATCAAAGGATGAAGAAGAGGGAAGAACGGGTTTTGCTCATATGTTTGAACACCTATTGTTTGAGGGTACTGAAAATATTGAGGGTGGACAATGGTTTAAAATCGTTGATGCAAACGGAGGACAAAATAATGCTTATACTTCTAATGATTACACATATTATTACGAAGTTTTTCCATCTAATAAACTAGAGTTAAGCTTATGGATGGAATCTGAAAGAATGTTACATCCAATAATTAGAGATGAAAATAGGATTGAGCTTCAGGAAGGTGTCGTCAAGGAGGAGAAAAACTTTAGACTTAATAATGCGCCTTATGGTTATTTACTTTATGCCGCAACTAGTAACCTCTACAAAAAGCATCCATATGGGAGGCTGACTATAGGTTATGATGCAGATCTTGAAGCTGCTAATATTGATGACTTTGTTAAGTTTAATAATAAATTTCACAAACCTGGAAATGCAATCCTAACTGTTGCAGGAGATTTTGAAATTGAACAAACAAAACAATTGATTGAAAAATATTTTGGTGGGATTCCAAAGAGTGATAAAGTAGTTAGAAATCTTCCTAAAGAAGACCCAATAACAGAAACTATTGTTGCTGAATGGCGTGATCCAAATATTCAAGTTCCAGCTCTTGTTATTGGCTATGTTACACCTAAAATGAATTCAAGAGATTCTAGAATATTAAATTTATTATCTACATACTTAAGTGTTGGAAAGAGTTCTGTTTTATATAAAAAAATGGTTGATGAAAAGAAAATGGCACTTGCTGTTCAAACAGTTAATCTAGCACAAGAAGACTATGGGACATACTTAATGCTTGCTCTTCCTGTTGGAGAATTTACACTGGACAATTTACTTGAGGAAATTGATGTAGAAATAGAAAAAGTACAAAATGATTTAATCTCTGAAAGAGATATGGAAAAGCTTCAAAATATAGTTGAGTCTCAATTTGTGAGTAGAAATGCTTCAATGGAAGGAATTGCAAATTCTCTAGCTGACTATTATACACTTTATGGCGATACAAATCTTATAAATAGTGAAATTGATATCTACAGAAGTATAACTAGAGAAGAGATTAGAGATGTTGCTAATAAATATTTAAACTCAAATCAAAGGTTAGAATTAGACTATCTTCCTGGTGATGAACAAAATAAAACAGTAATAGAATGAAAAAAGAAATCTTAAAAAAATTGATAATGATTGGAATAATTAAAAAAGTACTGCTAGTTACAGTATTTGTTTTTTCTAACTCTCTTATAGCTCAAGTTGATAGATCTGTTATGCCAGAATCTGGACCAGCTCCAGAGATTAAATTTGGTACACCTAAAACCTTTCTATTAGATAATGGGTTAACTGTTATGGTCGTGGAAAATTCTAAATTACCAAGAGCTTCCGCTACATTAAACTTTAATAATCCTTTGATTTTTGAAGGAGAGATTGCAGGAGTTAGTGCCGTTCTTGGGGGAATGCTAGGTAATGGAACTAATTCAATTGCAAAGGATGATTTTAATGAAGAAATTGATTATATGGGGGCCACTCTTTCTGTCTCAGGTACTGGTGTTTTTGCAAGTTCTCTTTCAAGATATTTTGATAGAGTGCTTGAGCTAATGGCTGGGTCAGTTCTTGAACCACTTTTAACCCAAGAAGAGTTTGAAAGACAACGTGATTTGTTAAAAGAAAATCTAAAGACAGCTGATAAAGATGTTGCAACTGCTGCAGATAGAGTCGAGAATTTATTAACCTATGGAGCTAAACATCCAAACGGAGAATTTATCTCTCAAGAATCTATAGACAAAATAACTTTAAATGATGTTAAAGATTACTTTGAAAATTATAGTAAATCAACTAATGCTTTTCTTGTAATAATTGGTGACGTTGAATTTGAAGATATTAAATCAAAAGTTACTAGTTTATTTGATGGATGGGAAGCAGGAGAAGTTATAGCAAGTCCTTATCCTACTCCAACCAACCCTGAAAAATCTGAGATTATATTTGTCGATATGCCAAATGCTACTCAATCTGTAGTTTCAATTATAAATACTATAGATTTTAATAAAAAAGAGTCTGATTACTTTGCAGCTCTTGTAGCAAATAGAATTCTTGGTGGTGGTGGATCTGGAAGATTATTTAATAATTTAAGAGAAGACAAGGGATGGACATATGGATCATATTCTGGTATAAATGAAAGTTATAAAACAAAAGGAGCTGTTATAGCTCAAGCTCAAGTTAGAAATGAGGTTACTGATAGTTCAGCTGTTGAATTATTAAAGGAAATAGATAAAATGAGAAATACTCTTGTTACTGATGAGGAGATGCAAAATGCCAAAGCAAAATATACAGGTAATTTTGTTTTATCGCTGGAAAATGCCTCAACGGTTGCTTCTTTTGCTAGAAATATCATTACACAAGATTTGACTGAGGACTACTATAATACTTTCCTTTCAAATATTGATAAGGTAAGTAAAGAAGATGTCCAAAAAGCTTCACAAAAATATTTTCAAACAAACACAACCAGAATATTTATAACCGGAAAGGGTAGTGAAATTCTAGAAAGTCTGGAGAATATTGATTATAATGGAGAGAGACTTGCAGTTAGATATTTTGATAATTTCGGTAACGAAACTGCTAGACCAGATTACAGTGTTGACGAGAGTGTATCTGCAGCAAGTATAATTAACAATTATATTGATGCAATTGGAGGTGCCGATAAATTAGAATCTGTTTCATCAATTGAAGAGACATATGCTGCTGATATTATGGGTAATCCTTTTGAATTATATACTTTAAAAAGTAATAAAAATCAATCTTTAACTACTATTAGCGTGATGGGTCAATCTCAAAAAATTATTGTAAATCAATCATCTGCTTTTATGGAAGTTATGGGACAAAAAATGGAGATAACAGGTGCAGAATTAGAAGAAGCAATAGCAAGTGCTGCATTGTTTACCGAAACTAGTCTTGACTATTCGAATATTGAATTAATTGGTAAGAGTGAAGTCAATGGTGAACCTGCGTATGAAATAAAAGTTTCAGATTCAAAATCATTATTCTATTCTATTGAAACTGGGCTAAAGCTAAAAGAACTTCAAACCCAAGAGGTCGAAGGTAACAGTATAATAACTGAAAACTTCTATAGCAATTATGAAGATGTTGACGGAATCCTATTCCCAATGTCAATCAACTTAGTCACTCCTTCAATCCCTATTCCTGGTGGATTAAACTTAAGTGCTAAGTCAATAAAATTAAATGTTGATGTTTCCGATTCGGATTTTGAATAAAAAACAGGGGAGCTTTTAAGCTCCCTTTTTTTTTGTTACTAAATAAACCCCTATCAGGATAACTCCTGTACCTAATACTTGTACTAATTTAAATTCTTCTCCGTCTAACAAGCCCCAGAATATTGCAACTATTGGCATTAAATAAGTTGTTGATACTGAAAAAACAGGAGTTGATATCTCTAATAATTTAATATACATTGTTTTTGCTATAGCAGTACCAAATAATGCTAGAACAACTATATATGCAATTGACTCAATGATACTTGGATCATAGATAAATTCCGAGAAAGGGAAGTCAGATAAAATTAAAATAATCAATGCTGGAATAAAGAGAAAAGCAAAACTCATAAATACAAGACCTATAGCAGAGATTCCTGGCAACTTATATTTCAAAATATTTGCATTTACTGCATAACAGAATGCTGCAACAATTACAAATGAGACAAACAGCAAATTGTATGAAGAAATTAAAAGCTCATTATATACTAAAATAAGTATACCAATAAAGCCAACAAAAACTCCTAATAACTGTCTTCGAATAAAAGCTGCAGAAAAAATCATTACACTAATTAATAAAGTAAATAGAGGAGTTAGCGAAACCATAACTGCTGTAACAGAACTTGAAATTTGTGTTTCTGCAAATGCAAACAGATAAGCTGGGAAAAAGGAACCAACACATGCAGAAAACAAAACCCATTTAAACTTTTCCTTTGGAATCGACTTAATCTTTGAATAACCAAAAGGAGCTACTATTATTGTAGTAATCATTATTCTAATTGATCCTAGTTCAATTGCTGTTAATCCTCCAAGTCCTTTTTTAATTAATATATATGAGCTACCCCAAATTATGGACAATAGAATTAGTGTGCCCCATTTTTTAATCTGTATGTTCATTGAGGTTGTTTATTTAGATTTGAGGATGACTTTTACTTGTTTGATTCTTTTTTTATCTACAATCTCAATGACAAATTTAAGATCTTGATGAGTAATTACTTGACCAACTCTTGGTATTCTTTGTGCTTTTTCTATTAATAAACCTCCTAAGGTCTCTATTTCTTCCGATATTTTTTCAAAAGATGAAGAATCCTGCAATTCAAGAGCTTTATAAAAATCTGGCAAATTAATTTTAGCATCAAAAATAAAAGTATTCTCATCCAGTTTTGAGAATAAAGAGTCATCCTGATCGAATTCATCATTTAGCTCTCCAAAAATTTCTTCCATAACATCTTCTAATGTAATTAAACCAGATGTTCCTCCATACTCATCCACTACAATTGCCATATGTATTTTTTTACTTTTGAACTCATTCAAAAGATCATCCAACTTTTTATTTTCAGGAACATATAATGGATCTCTCAAAAGTTCATTCCAATTAAAATCTTCCCTATCTAGATATGGTAGGAGATCTTTTACATATAGAACTCCAATTATTTTATCCATAGTATTTTCATAGACTGGGACCCTTGAAAAACCCTTATTAATTACTTTTTCAATTACATCTGAAATATTCGTTTTTTTCTTAATGGCAAACATATCTAGCCTAGGGCACATTATTTGTCTTGTCTCAAGATTTCCAAAATTTACAATCCCTTTTAATATTTTTTTTTCTTCGACAGTTGTTTCACCAGAATCGGTTAACTCAAGAGCCTGAGATAATTCATCAACTGATAATTGTTTTGAATTTATCGATAGATATGAGATTAGATATGACATTGATTTACTCATAGGTTTGTTAAACAAGAATAAAACATATCGGTCCAGAAAGAATAGTGGCATTACCATGATCTTTGAAAAAACTAAAGGCTTTCTGTTTGCATAAATTTTTGGCAGAATATCTCCAAAAAATAATATTAGTATACCTATCACTCCAACTTCAATAAAAGTCTCAAGAAAAACATTATTTATTGATGATAAATAAGGATTATCAATAGAAGCGAACAGAATAACTATGGCAATATTTATAAAATTATTTGAAATAAGAATTGTTGCTAACAATCTCTGAGGTTGCTCCAATAATTTTTGGATTTTTTCAATCAGCCCACCTCCTTTATCATCTGATAACATTGATTTTTCTAAAGCAAAAAAGGCAACTTCAGAGCCAGATGTTAAAGCTGATAATATTAAAAGAATAAATATTAAAATAATTTTTATTAGCACAAAAATTTAGAATAAATAGTTCAAGCGTTTTATCTTAAAAGAGCTTTTTTTTAGAATGGCAGATCGTCTTCTTTCTCATCAATTTGTTGACTTTTTTCTGTAGACTCTGTTTTCATATCATCATTAGAGGGTGCATCCCTTTTTGTTGAAAGAAAGGTGAATTCGTCTACATTAACTTCAGTAGTATATCTATCTTGTCCATCTTCTCCTTGCCATTTTCTTGTTTTAATTCTTCCTTCGACATATACTTTATCTCCTTTTGCTAAATATTTTTCACATATTTCAGCTGCCTTATTTCTTACAACTATATTATGCCAATCAGTATTTGTTACCTTTTCATTTGTAGATTTATTTGTATATGTTTCATTTGTAGCAAGAGGAAACCTACCAATACAACCTCCACCATCAAAATGTTTCATTTTTACATCATCTCCAAGATGTCCAATTAACATAACTTTATTTAATGTTCCGCTCATTATAATTATTTATACTAATATACAAAAATCAATTACCCACATTAATAAAATCATTTATAAAATTTTTAATTGGGACAGGGAATGGATAGTTTTTAATATCTGATATTTTAACTCCATTAGTTATAGGAGTATTAACCTCTACTTTCCAAAAACTTAAATAAAGAGTCTGGTGAGTCAACTTGTGTTTTATATTAGTTCTTTTAATTTTTTTTATTGATTCTTTGCTTAAGATTAAATAATCGGACAATCCATTCTTTATAAATGATTTAGAAAATTTCATAACGTTATTTTCTGATTCAATCAGAGGAAATTGATATAGCTTATTCCATATATCATGTGAATCTCTTTGAACAATTTGAGTTTTATTTTCTTTATCCACTGGAACTATATAATTGAAATAACGTGTTTTAGCTTTTTTCTTTTTCAACTTTAACGGTAGTGAATCTACTAAATGGTTCTGAAATGCAAAACATTCCTTAGAGAATATACATTGAGAACATTTAGGTTTCGGTATGCATTGTAATGCTCCAAATTCCATTATTGCTTGATTATAGTCTCCCGATGATTTAACATCTTTAATTAGCTCAGCAGCCTTAGTCTTGAAAATTTTGAAAGAAGTAGAGTGATTAATTGGAGTGTTGATTCCAAAATATCTTGATAAAACTCTATAAACATTCCCGTCAACAACCGGGACATTTTCATTAAAACAGATTGAAGATATTGCGCTAGCAGTATAATCTCCAACACCCTTTAATTTAATTAATTCATCAAATTTGGTTGGAAATTGTCCCTCAAGATTTTTACAAATATGCTTAGCAGTTTGATGCAAATTAATAGCCCTATTATAATATCCAAGACCTTGCCAAAGATTGAGAATTGTTTTTTGATTAGCTTTTGCTAGATCATAAATAGTTGGGAATTTTTTAATAAAAACATCATAATATTTTGTACCGTAAGCGACCTTAGTTTGTTGAAGAATAATCTCAGAAATCCAAACTTTATATGGATCTTTTGTTTTTCTCCAGGGCAAAGATCTTTTATTCTCATCGTACCAATTTAAAACTCTTTCTTGCCAATTCATTTAAGATCATATTGTTGTATAAATATAAATGGTTTATATGAGACAATTAAAATTTAAATTTATATATTTGCTAGCTTCATAAATGAATGTTTAACCAAATAAAATAAAAATGACAAAAGCGGACATTGTTAAGAATATATCTGATAAAACAGGAATGGACAAATCTGATGTTCAGATGATTGCAGAAAAACTTATGGATGAAGTAAAAAATTCATTGAAAAAAAATGAGAACGTTTATTTAAGAGGTTTTGGAAGTTTCATAATTAAAAAAAGAGCTGAAAAAACTGGTAGAAATATATCAAAAAATATCGCTGTAGTTATACCAGCTCATAACATTCCTGCATTTAAACCATCTAAAACTTTTGTTAATTCAGTTAAACAAAATGTCCCTATAGTTTAATAAATTAAAAATTATAGATTAATATGCCGAGTGGGAAAAAAAGAAAGAGACATAAGGTAGCTACTCATAAGAGAAAAAAAAGAGCGAGAGCTAACCGTCATAAAAAGAAAAAAGTGTAAGGGAATACACTCAAATAAATTCTCATGTTCTTTGAAATTATGTAATGACTTATAAGTCATTTTAAAAAAATGTTTAACCATTCTACTTTTCAAGTAGATAAAAAAATTAAAACAGTGAAAAAAGAATTGATTATTCGATCTAATTCAGATACTGTTGATTTTGCTATGCTTAATGATGGAAAACTCGTTGAGCTAGATAAAGAAATAGGTAAAAATAAATTTTCTGTAGGTGATATATTTGTTGCAAAAGTTAGAAAAGTTATTCCCGGTTTAAATGCTGCATTTGTAAATGTTAATAGTGAAAAGGATGGATTTCTGCATTATCATGACCTTGGGCCTAAACTTTTATCTTTAACCAAATTTGCTAAACTTGTTGAATCTAAAAAAATTAAATCATTTTCATTTAATGATTTCCAATATGAGAAAGATATTTCAAAAAATGGGTTGATTAAAGACTCGCTTTCTCCAAAACAAACAATTTTAGTTCAAGTTATTAAAGAACCCATTTCAACAAAAGGTCCTAGACTGAGTTCAGAAATTTCCTTAGCAGGAAGATTCATGGTTATTGTTCCTTTCTCTGAAAGAATTTCTATTTCCCAAAGAATAAAAAATCCTCAAGAGAAAAAGAGACTAAGAAACCTTGTTAAATCAATTAAGCCAAATGGATTTGGTGTAATTGTAAGAACTGTAGCGAAAAATCGTAAAGTTGGTGAACTAAAAGCCGACTTAAAGGATTTAATTATGAGGTGGAAAAGACTTTGTATAAACTTAAACAAAGCAGACTCATATCCAACTAAAATTCTTGGTGAAATAAATAGGTCATCTTCAAAATTAAGAGATGTCTTTGATGACTCTTTTACTGGAATACATATTAATGATTCTGATCTTCATTCAGAAATCAAAGAGTATATCAAGAGTATTGCTCCTAAAAAGACTTCGATTGTTAAGTTATATTCGGGTATAGTCCCAATATTTGACAAATTTGGAGTTGAAAGACAAATAAAATCTTCATTTGGAAGAACTGTTTCAATGCAGAAAGGAGCTTATCTAATTATTGAACATACAGAAGCTCTTCATGTAATTGATGTTAATAGCGGTAATAGATCTAACAAATTGAAAACTCAAGAAGAAACCGCAATGGAAGTAAATTTAATTGCCTCCACAGAGATAGCTAGACAACTTCGACTAAGAGATATGGGGGGAATTATCGTAGTAGATTTTATAGACCTAACATCAAGACAAAATAGGAAAAAACTTTTTGATCATTTCTGTGAGGAAATGGGGAAAGACAGAACAAAACATAAAATTCTTCCGCCAAGTAAATTTGGATTAATACAAATTACAAGACAAAGAGTAAGGCCTCAGATGAGCATTAATACTAGAGAGCCAAATCCAAATAAAGAACTGGAAGTTGAAGCACCTATTTTACTAATAGACAAAATCAATGTTGAACTTAACAAAATTGTTAAGAATTCGCGCTATAAAAAAGGAAAGATATACATACATGTTCATCCATTTGTAGCAGCGTATATAAATTCAGGTTTTTTTTCAATTAAGAATAAATGGTACTTAAAATATAAGAGATCGATTTCGATTATTCCAAGAGACTCTTATTTATATCTTGAATACCATTTTTTTAATAGTGATTCAAAACTTATAAAATAAATAATAAAACCGTTTAGAGTAAATCTAAACGGTTTTTTTTATATTTTAATTCTATGGATAAATCTATCAAGAAAAAGGTTGAATTTTATTGTGCATATCAGGAAAGGTGTAGAATGGAAGTAATTCAAAAGTTAAAAAAACTTAAGATATATGGAGATAGCATAGAGGAATATATTACTCATTTAATAAACAATGACTTTTTAAATGAAAAAAGGTTTGCGGAAAGTTATGTAAGGGGAAAATTCAATAACAATGACTGGGGAAAAAAAAGAATAGTAAGAGAATTAGAATCTCGAAACATATCGCAGGTTAACATAGAAAATGCCTTAACTGAAATAAACCAGGAAGATTATTTAAAAAAGGTAAGGGTCTTATCTAAAAAAATAATCAACGAAAATAATGATAAACCAAAAGAAAAAATTAAAGAAAAGATTTATAGTAGATTAGAATATAAGGGGTGGGAGAAAGAACTAATCTATGAAGAAATAAATAACCTAATCAATTAATAATGTTACATTATTATTGCTCATCTCTACGGTCCCAGAATTTATATCCAAAAAAGTCTCTTTATCTGAAACATTAAAATACTTTTTTACTTCCTTATTTATAGACATCTTCCCTTGGATCTTAACTTTCCCTTTTTTTAAAGTTGATACAATAGGTGCATGATTATCTAAAACTTGAAAATCTCCATATGAACCTGGAAAAGAAATTGACTTAACCTCTCCTTGATATAATATAGCTTCAGGTGAAATGATTTCTAAATACATTTTTATTTTGCTTCTGATAACATCTTCTCTCCTGCCTCAATTGCCTCTTCAATATTTCCTTTTAAGTTAAAAGCAGCTTCTGGTAGATGGTCTAGCTCACCGTCCATTATCATATTGAACCCTTTGATAGTATCCTTTATGTCTACTAGTGCACCTGGTATTCCAGTAAATTGTTCTGCAACATGAAATGGTTGAGAGAGAAAACGCTGTACTCTTCTTGCCCTAGCTACAGCAAGCTTATCTTCTTCTGATAGCTCCTCCATACCTAGAATTGCAATTATATCTTGAAGCTCATTATACTTTTGTAATAACTCCTTTACTCTTTGAGCACAATTATAATGTTCATCTCCTAATATTTCTGGAGTTAGAATTCTAGAAGTTGAATCTAGGGGATCTACAGCAGGATATATTCCAAGTTCTGAAATTTTTCTTGATAATACAGTAGTAGCATCTAAATGGGCAAAAGTTGTAGCAGGAGCAGGATCAGTTAAATCATCTGCTGGGACATAAACTGCTTGTACTGATGTAATAGATCCTTTTTTTGTAGAAGTAATTCTTTCTTGCATTGTTCCCATCTCAGTAGCCAATGTTGGTTGGTAACCTACTGCTGAAGGCATTCTCCCAAGAAGAGCAGAAACCTCAGAACCAGCCTGTGTAAACCTGAATATATTATCAACAAAGAATAGAACATCCTTACCTTGGCCGTCAGCCCCTCCATCTCTAAAGTACTCTGCAACTGTAAGTCCTGAAAGTGCAACTCTAGCTCTTGCACCAGGAGGTTCATTCATTTGGCCAAAGACAAATGTTGCTTTTGAATCTAACAGCGCTTTTTTGTCAACCTTACTTAAATCCCATTCTCCTTTTTCCATAGATTTAAGAAACTTGTCCCCATAATTTATAATCCCAGATTCAATCATTTCTCTTAACAGGTCATTCCCTTCTCTTGTTCTCTCTCCAACTCCGGCAAAAACTGAAAGACCCCCATGTCCCTTTGCAATATTATTAATTAACTCTTGTATTAATACTGTTTTTCCAACTCCTGCTCCTCCAAAAAGACCAATTTTACCTCCTTTAGCATATGGCTCAATAAGATCAATTACTTTTATTCCTGTAAACAAAACTTCAGTAGAGGTTGAGAGTTGATCAAAATCTGGCGCCTTTCTATGAATAGACATTCCATCTTTATCTTTTTTTGGTAAAACTTCCATGCCATCTATTGGGTCTCCAACAACGTTAAATAACCTACCATATACTTCTTTTCCTATTGGCATTTTAATTGGGCTTCCTGTGGCAACAGCTTCAGTTCCCCTGCTCAACCCATCTGTTGAATCCATTGAAATTGTTCTTACAATATTTTCTCCAATATGAGATTGAACTTCTAAAATTAATATAGAGCCATCTTCTCTAGTAATTTCTAAAGAGTCATATATCTCTGGAAGACTACTACCTTTTGCTGAAAATTCAACATCCACAACTGCACCAATTACTTTTGAAACTTTACCAATATTTTTTGACATTTTGCTATATTAAGAAATTAAAGTGCAAATATATACTCTATGGATAAATATTAAAACATTTTATCAATCGAATTTTAGAGAATTTATTAAGAGTAGGGAAAAAGTTAAAAAAACGGTTATTAAGTTACTTAGAAACATATCATTAATATTAATCATAATAATAACAATTTACTTATTAAGCGACCTATATATAAGTAAAGGATGTCCCTATATATTTTTTTGTGATTAAATAGACTACTTACTTTATTTTTAATAACTTATACATTGATAATATGAAAGCTATGTAACAAAAAACCGACTAATTATGAATACGAATCAAGAACTTTTTGAATTTAAATTTTATGAATGGGAAAAACAATTAAAAGATAAACCCTATTTAAAACAACCATTTGGTGATAAATGGGAAGAATATACATGGGGTGAAGTTGGAGATATGGCTCGAAGGCTAGCAACAGGACTTAAATCACTAAACTTAAGAGAAGGTGCTCATATTGGGATTTATTCAAAAAACTGTAGAGAATGGATTATATCAGATTTAGCTATTGTGATGGCGGGGTATGTATCAGTTCCCTTCTTCCCTTCATTAAATGGAAAAGAACTTGCATACATTATGGACTATGGAGATGTTGATGCACTTTTTATAGGTAAAATTGAAACATGGGATCAAATTAAAGATGACTTGCCAGAAGGAATGCCCTTGATTAAGTTTCCTCATTATGATGGTTGCTCTAATGTTACAAAAGGACATGAATGGTTTGATTTTATAGACAGTCATGAACCAATGCAGAACCCCAATAAACCAAAGCTATCTGATTTATGGACTATAATCTTTACATCAGGTACCACAGGAAATGCAAAAGGAGTTATGCTTACTTATCAAGCAATTGATGGCATTAAAGTTGTCTTAGATGATCCTAATAATCCTTTAGGGATAAAACATGATGGGAATAATGACTTTATATCTTATTTACCACTAAATCATATTTTTGAAAGAGTGGTAATTGAATGGTGCTCATTTAGATATGGAGGGACAATATCATTTGTAGAATCACTTGATACTTTTGCAAAAAATTTAAAAGCGGTTCAGCCTCATGTTTTTGCAGCTGCTCCTCGTGTTTGGACAAAATTGCAGTTAGGGCTTCTAACTAAATTCCCACAAAAAAAATTAGATAAACTGCTTAAGATTCCTTTGTTGTCAAGTCTATTAAAAAAGCTTATAAAGAAGGGTCTTGGGTTTAGCAAAGCTAGAATAGTTGTATCTGGCTCTGCTCCTATGCCAGTTGAGCTTATTGAATGGTTTAGAAAAGTTGGTGTATATATAACAAATGGCTATGGAATGACTGAAAATTGTGCAATTTGTAGCTCTGTTGATGGTAGAGATTTTGAAAAATTACATACAGTTGGTCAGCCTCAAAAAGGTGTGGAACTTAAAATTGATCAGGAAACTGGTGAAATATTGATGAAAGGGCCTTTTATTATGAAAGGGTATTATAAAAATGAGGAACTAACTAATACAACCCTAAGAGGAGGATGGCTTCATACTGGAGATAAAGGATTCCTTGATGAGGATAATTATTTACATATAACCGGAAGGGTTGCCGATAGCTTTAAAACATCAAAAGGGGAATATATTGAACCTCTCACGCTTGAACAGTATTTTGTAAATATTAATGAAATAGAAGAAGTATGTGTTGTAGGGCTTGGGATTGCTCAGCCATTATGTTTAATACAATTATCCGAAATTGGTAAAAATACTTCAAGAGAGGTCATATCAAAAATGTTAACAGATAGGCTTTCTGAAGTAAATAGTGATCTTGTAAACTATAAAAAGATATCCACCTTAATTATTGTCAAGGATGAATGGACTCAACAAAATGGAATTGTAGGGCCAACCCAAAAACTAAAGAGGGGAGCTATTGAGGACAAATATTCAAAAGATTATCTAAACTGGCATAACTTCAATGAAGAGGTGATTTTTGAATAACTTTTTTTGTTAAAAACACCTACAAATTTTGATTTTTGGGTCATGCAAAAAATTATGTTAACTTTATAGCTAAATCAGAAAGAAAATGTACTTAAATGAGATAGTATGTTATTTGTTTATCTCCTTTATTTACAGTATGTCCCAAAGGACATTTAAAACTAATTAAACAAAATAAATAAGCTTATAAACCTAATAATTATGAATATAAAATTTTTAAATAAGCATTTACTAGCCTTTATGGCAGTTATGCTGTTAGGAAACGTTTATTCTCAAAGCCAGGTATCAGGATCTGTATCAGATAGTGATAATATGACTGGAATTCCTGGGGTAAACGTAATAATTGAGGGGACAAGTATTGGTACAGTTACAGATTTCGACGGAAATTTTGAGCTAAATACTAATCAAGCACCTCCTTTTAATCTTGTTATTAGCTATGTTGGATACACTGCTCAAACAGTATCTGTAACATCTAGTGGTCAAGATATTAGTGTATCACTTTCTGCAGGTCAAAACCTTGAAGAGGTTGTAATTTCAGCTGGAAGAAAAGAACAAAAAGTTTTAGAAGCACCAGCTTCTATTAGTGTTATTTCAGCCAGAACAATTGAAAACTCTCCTGCTGTTACTGATCCTGTAAAACTTTTAGCTAATACACCTGGAGTTCAGATTCAACAACAAACTGCCAATACATTAAATGTAGAAATGCGAGCAGGATCTGGTGTTTTTGGAACTTCAACATTCCTTATTAAGGATAATAGATATATGGTTACACCTTCAGCTGGACTTTTTCTTAGCTATCAACAGGGATTATCAAATCTTGATCTAGCTACTGTTGAGGTTGTTAGAGGCCCTGCCGGTGTTCTTTATGGACCTGGAGTAACCTCTGGGGTTGTTCATTTTAGAACAAAAAGCCCAATTGATTATGAAGGAAACTCAATGTCTGTATGGGCTGGAGAAATGGCAACTTTAGGAACTGAACTTAGAATTGCTAGAGCTAATGATGATAAAACATTTGGATGGAAAATTAATGCTAAGGTATCCACCGGTGATGACTTTACTTATGGTAGCGCTGCTGCAGAGGCTCAAACTGGAATGCCATTTGCAACGGAAGTTCGTCAACCTGCAATTATGAACAAAATGGTTGATCCTGTAGGATCTCTTTCTAGCAGAGTATTATTAAACACATCCGATTTAGATAAAGATGGTGATGGGGGCATGTTAATTAATGACTATTCAAATATTTCTTTTGATGCTCACATGGAATGGAGACCTGATGACAATACAACTTATAAAGCAGCAGGTGGTATGAATGCTGGACGTGGTGCATTCTTTAACTCTCAAGGTGTTGGGTACCAACAAGGTACTCAGTATTGGGCTCAAGCTCAAGCTAACGTTGGGAATTGGTATGCTCAAGTATTTTATGACTATAATGATGGAGGTAAAGATGACAATCCTACGTTTTTATATGCTACTGGTTTAAGACAAGTTGCAGAGAGATCATCTTTACAGGCTCAATTACAATATAGTTTTGATATGCCATGGCTGTTTGACTCAGAATGGACAGTTGGATGGGATTATAACGATACTATGTCAGATTCAGCATACACTCTTTATGGAAGAAATGATGATAATGATGATTATGTCGTGAATGGTTTCTACGGACAAGGTACTTTACATATGTCTGAAAAAATGGACCTAGTTGTCGCAGGAAGATATGATTCGGTTAGTTTTATTAGTACTGGGGAATTTGCTCCAAGTGCTACATTAGTTTACAAGGCTTCTCCTAAAAGTACTTGGAGATTAGGGTATAAGAAAACTCTAACTACTAACACTGCGCTTAACCAATATATAGACTTCCCAGTAGCAGCACTTGCTCCTGGTGTTCTAGATGTTTGGTTAGTAGGACAAGAACAAAGTCATAGATTTGGAGATCCTTCGACTCAAATGATTGAATTAGCAGGACTAGGAGTTAGTATTCCTTCTTCTGCAGCTGGTGGTGGATTGCCTCTTGCAATTCCATATGGAGCTGTTGCCGCAGCATCATTACAAGGATTATATGCTCAAGCGCCTTCGCTTCAGCCACTACTTACTCCTTTCTTTGCAAATTATCAAGGTCCTTCAGGAGGTTCAGGAACTCTATCTCCTTATAACTTATTTAATGGATTACCAATGCCATCTAGTGATGATACACGTGGCGCACAATTTGGTAGTGTTTCGAATTTTGAAGTTGGATGGACAGGTGTAATTGGAGACAAATTAAAATTAAGTGCTGATATCTATACATATGAAAACAAAGGGTTTACATATTTCCAAGCAATTGGACAGACATTTGCATTAGTAGGATCTGATATTCCAAATGATCTTGCTGCTGCTGTTATGAATGATATTACACCATATGTAACTAACGTATTAACAGGTGTTACTACAGCTCAATATGCTGCACTAGGCCTTCCGGCTACCGGTGTTCCAGCATTAGGTATACCTTCTCTAGCTCAGGCTATAGCAGGAGGTGTAGCACAAACTGTTGGTGGTGTTGGTGGAGCATTTAATGCTGGTGGTCAAGGATTCGTTGCACTTGCAGGACCTCTGTTTGCTGCAATTGGTGCGGTTGAATCATCTGCAGTTCCTCAAGGAGATGGTGTTACTCACATTCCTGCTGGATATAGAACTTATGGTGATGCCACTAGAACTCACTGGGGAGCAGATATGTCATTGGATTACTTCGTTAATAGTGATGTAAGACTTTGGGCAAACGCTTCTTGGTTAAGTCAAAATGAGTGGACTCCGGGAGAAGATAATGATGATGACTTACCATATTATTCAAGTCTTAATGCTCCTAAATTTAAATGGAGATTAGGAATGGATTATACTCCACCAAGTGGGTTTAATATGGCGCTTTCATTCCAACATGATGATAAGTTCTACACAGAACAAGGATTCTTCACAGGAATGGTTGAAACAAAAAACCTTATTGACTTGAACTTAGGATACAAATTTAGTCCTGGTATGAGATTCGATATCTCAGCACAGAACCTTACTGATGATCCTTATTCAGCATTCCCTAATATGCCAGAAATTAGAAGAAGGGTATTAGGAAAGCTTACTTTCAACTTCTAATGTTGAAATTCTAATAATAAAAAGAGCAACTTTTTGGTTGCTCTTTTTTTTTGTAAACATAATGTAAGTATATTTGATTTTCCAAATTCTTTAAACAACTTTAGAATGAAAAATGTAGGAATTGATGCTATTGATTATTATATCCCAAATCTCTTTGTAGATATGCAGGATCTGTCTTTAGCAAGAGATATTCCCTACGAGAAACTGTCTCAAGGTTTAGGATTGAAGAAAATGTCAATTCCTGATAGCAATGAAGATACCGCTTCATTAGCAGCTAACGCTCTTCTTAATTTAATTACAAAAAACAAAATAAATCCAAGTGATATTGGAAGAATATATTTAGGAACTGAAACAGGCTTAGATTCATCAAAACCGATTTCTTCATATGTAATTGAAATTGTTGAGGACTTATTAAGTGATAAATTTGGAAGCAGGAGTTTTAAAAATTGTGATATTGTTGATCTTACATTTGCCTGTATCGGTGGTGTTGATGCTCTTGAAAACTGTATAGATTGGGTTAAAGGAGGTAGTAAAAGAAAAGCTATTGTTATTGCAACTGATATAGCAAAATATCACCTTGGTTCAACTGGAGAATACACACAAGGAGCAGGAGCGTTATCATTATTAATCACTGAAAATCCAAAAATGATTTCCATTTCAAACATATGGGGAGTTGCTTCAAAAGGAATTGGTGACTTCTTTAAACCAAGAAGAATATTCAATAAAAAAGATATATTTAAAGAAGCTGCATCTCTTATGGGAACTAACCCTTCAGATGAGGAAGTTCTAGAAATACTTGCAAACAATGGATCAAAATTTTGGAATTCATCAAATAAAAAAATAGAAGTTTATAAGGAAGAGCCCGTCTATGAAGGACAATTTTCCAATGAGTCTTACCAGGAAAGAATATATGAGGCGTTAGACCATTTCAAAAATCAAAAAAATATAAACTTTCTTACTGAATGGTCTTTCTTAATTTTCCATCTACCCTATGCTTATCATGGAAGAAAAATGATTTTAGAGAAGTGGATTCAATGGCTAGAAGAAAATGGAGAAATTGATAATTTATATAATGAAGTTGGACAAGAAGATAATAATAGAAAAGAATGGTTAAAACTCGTTAGCAAATCAAAGATGTTTAATGAATTTATACAAAAAAAAATAATGCCTGGTGAGTTAGCTTCAGCAGAAATTGGAAATATGTACACAGGGTCAATTTTTATGGCCTTAATCAGTTTACTTTCATCAGCATTGGAGAAAGGGGAAGATATAAAAAATGCTAAGATTGGATTTCTGAGTTATGGTAGTGGTTCAAAAGCTAAAATTTTTGAAGGCACACTCGAAAGTCAATGGGAGGAAACAATAAAAGAACTAGACCTGTTTAGCAAGCTTAATAATAGGATAAAAATTGATATCGATTCCTATGAGAGACTACATAATAATGAAAGTGTCTCGCCGTTAGACTCTTCATCAAGTTCAATTAAATTGGATAAAATAGAATCCTCAGAATTAACAGCAGGTTTAAGAAAATATAAATAATAGTATGAATATACTGGTTTGCATAAGTAATGTCCCAGATACAACTTCAAAAATAAATTTTGTAGAAAATGACACTAAGTTTGATAAAAATGGTGTTCAGTTTGTAATAAATCCTAATGATGAATTTGGATTAACTAAGGCAGTATGGATGAAGGAATCTCATAATGCAACTGTAACTGTTCTTACAGTTGGGGACCAAAGTGTAGAGCCTACATTAAGAAAATGTTTAGCCATTGGTGCTGATAAAGCAATTAGAATTGACTGTAGTTCAAAAGATGGATTTTCTGTTGCAAAAGAAATTTCCCATTTCAGTCAAAAAGAAAACTTTGATTTGATAATTTGCGGAAGAGAATCTATCGATTATAATGGCGGAATGGTAGGAGGAGTAATTGCTGGAATATTAGATTATAACTTTATTACAAATTGTGTAGATCTTGATATTAAAGGAACTAACGCCCTGGTATCAAGAGAGATTGATGGAGGAATTGAAACACTTGAATGTAATTTACCATTAGTTCTTGGTGCACAAAAAGGGTTAGTAGAAGAAAGCGACCTAATAATTCCAAATATGAGAGGAATAATGATGGCTAGACAGAAGCCATTAGAAACTATTGAAGCTCAAAACTTTAATGCTGAGAGTATAAATCAGGGTTATCATAAGCCTGATGCTAAAAAAGAGGTTAAGCTTGTGAAAGCTGATGAAGTTGATAAGCTAATTGATCTTCTAGAAAATGAAGCAAAAGTAATTTAGATTATAGTAAAATGTCAATATTAATATACACTGAATCTGAAAATAACGAATTTAAAAAGTCTGCTCTTGAGGCACTTTCATACGGAAAGGCATTAGGAGAGAAGATGGGCGAAAATGTTACATGTCTTTCTATTAACTCTAATAATTTTAATTCATTAAAGCAACATGGTGCTGATACAATAATCGATATTCAAAATCAATCTCTTGAGAAATTCATAGTTAAAAATTATTCTGAAGTAATTCATCAAATTGTAATAAGCGAGAGTATTAAAACAATTATATTAAGCTCATCTGCTAACTCAAAATATTTAGGCGCATATTTATCAGGAAAACTTGAGTCAGCTTATATGTCTAATGTAATTGAGTTACCTAGCGAAATAAATCCTTTTTTAGTTAAAAGAACTTGTTATACTAATAAGGCTTTTTCAACTACAGAAATAAAAAGTGAAATAAAAATAATTAGCGTTTCTTCAAACTCTTTTGGAATTATTGAGAATGTAACAGACCCTGATATTAAAAAGATTGATGTAGAGATCAAAAGTAGTGATTTAAAAATCAAAAAAATTGACAAACAAACTGGTGCTGTAACTATAGCAGATGCAGATATTGTTGTATCAGGAGGTAGAGGACTAAAAGGTCCTGAAAACTGGCATCTTATTGAAAAACTTGCCAATTTGCTTGGAGCTGCAACTGCTTGTTCCAAGCCAGTATCAGATCTAGGGTGGAGACCTCATAGTGAACATGTAGGTCAAACAGGAAAACCTGTTGCTTCAAACCTTTATATCGCAATTGGAATTTCAGGAGCAATTCAACATCTAGCTGGGATTAACTCTTCCAAAGTAAAAGTTGTAATAAACAATGACCCTGAAGCTCCATTCTTTAAAGCCGCAGATTATGGAATTGTTGGAGATGCATTTGAAGTTGTCCCTGAACTAATTCAAAAACTAGAGGCTAGGAATAATAATAACTGATTCTTATACAAAAAGATAATATCATAACTTTTATTGATACTTATGTTAATTTATTAATTATAAATTTAATATTTCTGTTATAAAAGCAATATTAATAGATTTTATTTATAGAATATATATTTATAATAGAATATTCTAATACTTAGTGTATAAAACCTCTAGTAATAGTCTCTTAGAGATATTTACTGAGTCTCTAGGGTGTGATCCATGAAGTACAACAGAATAAGGAGAAGTAATTACTGAAGTAGGAATAAGCATCTCAGTATTTTTAGGATTACTAAATGCTCTCCTTAATGTAATGTCTTCTATATCTGAATTAACGACAAGCCCTAAATCAATGTTTAGTGAATCCTTATTTATAATATTATTTACATGATTCGTTATATTAAATTTGTACCTCTCAGGCATATTGTCTGAATCATATTCTAATAAGCCTCCAAAAATATATTTGTTTGTATTCACATTCCCAACTCTATAATCAATTGTAAAATCTTTATTATAGTCCTCTATCGTTTGTCCATTATCATAAGAGTATAGATAAATTCTATTAGGCAAAAGATCATGAGAGTAATCATGAGCAGACTGATCAATATTAAAAATAAGATTAGCTTCATTAATAATTATATCTTGTGAAGCAAGATCAGAGATAACATAATCAAGGTCGAATTCATTTTCAGCAAACAATTTTATCTTAGAGGCTAACTTAGAGCCTTGAAGAAAAATTTTATTTGAAGGCAGCCCTTCTGAAGAGCTAGCGATAACCCTTTGAACCTCTTGATTAGAATCTTGGTAACTAAAATTATTTACAGATACCCCCCCGAGAGGTATAGCACTACTCTTTTTTCTCCTTTCAATTACATCATCATCAAGAGTGGCTGTCCCCTGGCTATTATAATAATTATAGTTATACTCAAGGATAATTTGAGTATTTGATATGTCAAGCAACATATATAAGTCATCTGAAAAATTATCTGCATTTACAATTATCCCCCTAAGATGGTGATTAAAATTATCTGCATTTTTAAGCTGATCTAATCCTTCAAAATTCATAACCCTTCTTTGAAAAAACTCAACATTAAGAGGAACTCTTATTCGGGGAGAGGCATAATACTCTATTTCATCTGTTTCAATTACGGTAGTCTCAGGATCATCTTGATAATAAAGCACAGGGACCTCTTCAAGATTTAGACTAATATTTTCATCATGCAAAACATGGCCTGAAAAACCATCAGCATAAAAGTCTTGATCTGAAAAATACATAGCATATGTCTCAAAATTATTCTGAACATCAAAGCTATTTAAATAGTATGTTAATTCATAAACCTTAAGATCAAAACTAGCCTTTCTGTTTCCATATATAGAGTCTATTTCATATACCTGCTTCCTGTTATCGTAGCCTGCATTATCTTCATCTTCAGGATCCAGAATACCATCTCCATCTGAATCATTGCTAAGCGGATTTAGCTCTGCCCTCAATTCATCAATATCTGAAATCCCGTCTCCATCTGAATCACTGCTACTGTCATTAGGATCAACATCATATAAATCTATTACCCCATCAGTATCAGCATCATTTGTATTATTAAAGAATGGTATGTCTAAATAAACTGCTGATAAAACTTCTTCTTCATTTATTACTCGTATATCAGTATCACTTCCTTTAATTTCTTGTTCTTGAGAGAAGTCTCCAAAAATATTTATGAAAGAAACATCCAATTGGGAAACAAAACTTGACTCTATCCTGCCATAAACGTTATCATTATATTTTCCAAGGTGAGCATTAGGCAAATTATTGGTCTGTACCTTTGACATAGACTCTTGATATGAATAGACAGGAAAAACAACACTATTTAAATCTTCAAATTCAGGGTTATATAGTTCAGCACCAACAGTAAAGTACTCCTTATTACATGATGCGATTAGAATAGAAAAAAAGGCAAAATATAAAATTGTATGATAATTTCGAAAACTCATTATTTAATCTAAATATTTTGCAAGAAAATCTACAAATAGGTTTTCGTCTAATGATTTCTTGTATGTTAATAATGGCTTCGAGGAGCTTTTAATGATTTTCTCTGTCTTTTTATCAATATTTTCAGATGACATGACTATCCCATCAGAAAAATCTATCATAAGATTAACTAATGAGTCATATGTAGGAGATGAAAGTTTATCGAGCCCCGTATCTATTTTATCGAACTGCACTTTTTTAACCATAGATTTAGACAGGCTGCCCTCAAAAGATTTTGCATAAACCGAAGATATTATTTTTGTATTTTCAAACATTGGATCTTCAGAGTATAACTCTCTTAGGTATAAAGGAAATAATGAATTAAACACTCCATGTAAATATATTATATCTGGAGACCAATTAAGTTTTTTAACTGTTTCTATAACCCCTTTTACAAAAAAAATCATCCTTAAGTCGTTGTCCTTATAGAGTTTATTTTTTTTATCATGAAAAAGTTCTTTCTTTTTAAAGTAGTCTTCGTTGTCTATAAAATATACTTGCATCCTCTCTTTTGGTATAGAGGCTACTTTGATAATCAAAGGCATGTATATATCATTAATAACCATATTCATTCCTGATAGTCTAATAACCTCATGTAGTTGATGTCTTCTTTCA
>Ga0209036_1000067_pt1 | contig 36766 bp, 38 predicted proteins | sample MarorgKNORR_S2LV_3_FD_188222 | JGI IMG/M metagenome (GOLD analysis project Ga0209036, IMG submission 188222) | Marine microbial communities from the Southern Atlantic Ocean, analyzing organic carbon cycling - DCM_A/KNORR_S2/LV (SPAdes) (version 2) | ecosystem: Environmental > Aquatic > Marine >... | reverse complement strand
CCACAGTAAAACATTCCAGGTTCATAGATTCCATCTTGTTTTGCAATTCGGTTAATGTAATTACTGTTTATTGCAGCACCGCCACATAGTATTGGAATATTGACATCAGTTTTTCTTGCATGTTCGACAAAAAATTGCATTTGTTTTGATGTTGATACTAATAGTGCTGAAAGACCTACAGCATCAGGTTTTACCTCATTAATTTTTTCTACAAATTTTTGTAAAGGTACCTGTTTTCCTAAATCATGCACAGTGTATCCATTATTTTCAAAGATTGTTTTTACCAAGTTTTTACCAATATCGTGAACGTCTCCATACACGGTTCCTAGAACCAAAATACCCTTACTGGTACCCTCTTCTTTTAGTAGATATTTTTCTAATTCTTTAACAGCAGCTTTCATGCATTCTGCAGATTTTAGTACAAAGGGAAGGATTAATTCTCCAGCACCAAATTTGTCACCAACAATTTTCATCGCAGGTAAAAGATCATCATTTAATGTTTGAATTGCTCCTTGGTGTGTAACTTCTTTTGCGGCATTAATCGATAAAACACCATCATTATCCACAAGAATATCCTTTTGAGATAGTTTTTCTACAATTGCAGATACAACATCATTTTCTATTCCATCTTTTAATCGATTAATAATTCTGAAATTTGAGCGCTGTCCTGCAGGCCATGTTGGATCAACATCAACTTTCTTGGTTTTTGATGATGGATCCTGAGTTTTATTTTCAAAATGAGTGATTAGGTCTGATAACGCATTAGGATGTTTATTGAAGATCAAATCTTCGACTATTTTTTTTTCCTTTTCATCGATTTCAGTATATGGAGTGATTTCACGTGCATTTACGATTGCACTGTCAAGACCATTTTGTACAGCATGATACAAAAATACTGAATTTAATACACGTCGGGCTTGTGGGACAAGACCGAAGCTGATGTTACTTAAACCAAGAGTGGTAAATGATGTTGGAAATCTTTCTTTGACAAGTTTAATTCCTTCCAAAGTATGTTTTCCTGCATCAAGAAATTCTTCTTCACCAGTAGCAAGAGTAAATGTTAGAACATCAAAGATGAATTGTTCTGGACGTAAACCATATTTTTTTCCAGATTTATACAATAGTTCAGCAGTTGCAACTTTTTGTTCAGGAGTTTTTGCCATTCCATCAGGACCAATACATAATGCGATTGCAGGAATTCCATATTTTGCCATCAATGGGGCTAATGCTTTGTATCTACTTCCATCACCTTCAAGATTAATAGAATTTATGATTGGTTTACCAGGAATTTGTTCAATTGCAGATTCAATAACTTGAGGATCTGTAGAATCAATAACAAGAGGGGCATCAATTTCAAGACTTAGACTTTTTACAAGTTTTAGAATAAACTCTTTTTCATCTGAACGTTCAGTTGTTGCAACACATACATCAATACAATGGGCTCCATCTTCAACCTGGGTTCTTGCCAAGTCAACTAGCCCATCAAAATCGTCATTCAAAACCAGTTCTTTTGCTTTTTTCGAACCTTGAGTGTTAAGTCTCTCACCAATTATTAGAGGTCCCACCTCTTGTTTCAAATCAACGGATTTGATTGAAGAACTTACTCTAGCCTTTAACATATAGAATTGTGGATGAAATTTTTGTAAATACTTATCTCATCAATCTTTCTTTTGCTGGTCAATAATTTTTCTTAATTGTTGAATATGCTCAGGATCTGTACCACAGCAACCACCAATTATGTTAATTTGTGGATATTCCTTTATGAACGAATTAAGAGCGGTAGCCATTTTTTCTGGAGTCATTTTGTATACTGCTTGACCTCCAACATTTTCAGGCATTCCAGCATTTGGAATTACTAACAAAGGCTTGTGTTTTTGATCATTCAACCATTGTATACTAGGCTCCATTTCAATTGGACCCGTAGAACAATTCAGACCAAATACATCAATTCCCATTTCAGAAACAGTGGTATATGCTGATTGAACATTTGTTCCAAGTAACATTTTTCCATATTGATCTAAAGTAACATTTGAAATCAATGTTACTTTTTTTCCAGTTTTCTCCATTGCAATATGAGATGCTTCAACTGCTAATTTCACTTCAAGTATATCTTGACTAGTTTCAATTAGTAAAGCATCTGCGTTTCCTTTGATTAGCCCCTCAGCTTGTAACTCAAACGCATCTCTAATTTCAGACAAAGGCATCTGCCCAAGATCAGCATCGTTAGAACTAGGTAAATAACCAGTAGGTCCCATAGAACCAATAACAAATCTTGGTCGGTCTGTAAATTCATCACAGACACTTCTTGCAAGTTCTGCATTTTTTTGATTTAGTTCAACAGTTTGTGAACCAAATCCATATTCATCTAATTTAATTTTGTTTGAACCAAAGGTGTTAGTTTCAATGCAATCTGCACCAGCAGTAAGATATTTTCGATGAATTTCTTTTATCCAATCCGGTTTAGTGATAGATAATCCATCATTGAATCCATCTTTTCCATCTGGAAAATCTTCAGAGGTGGGTTGATATCTTTGAATTTCAGTTCCCATTGCACCATCAAAAAGAAGAATTCTATTTTCCAATGCAGCAGCAAATGTTTCTTCACTCAATTTTGTAATCGAGTTAAGAAGTCTAATGCTCCTTTAAAATCATTTGGAGAGGTTAGTAAAACATCACCAGTAATACTCTCAATTTCAAGAACAAAAGATGAGAAATTATCTTCATAGTTTGACCAATCAAGGTTGAGAAATTGTGCAGAACGTGAATTTTTTTGTGAAGGGAACAACAAACAAGGAATAATTTCAAAGTTTTTTGGATTTAGATAATCATGTAGTCTTTTTACTTGAGAAATATCATGAACTACCTGAGTTACAAAACCATTTGGTTTAGATTCCACTTTTTTAGAAATTTTTTCAAAATTTGGCTTACTTGGAAGCGATAAAAAGAGATTAATTTTTTCATTAAATCCATTTTGAATTAGATGTTTTGCTGCAAAGCTTGGAATAACTCCAGATTTGTAATCATTTTCAGGAGATGGATCACCCATCAAAATTAAAATTCCATCGATGTTGGCATTAATGGCAGAATCAACGATGTCAGTGATCTCTGAAATTGTTTTATCAATTACTCGTAGGCTAATAGTGACATTCAGTTTTGGATGTTTTTGCTTGATTTCTGCACCGATAAGTAATGGAGAAATTCTTTCAATCCCTAAAACAGAATCAGTTACATGAATTCCATCACAAAATTTACTGATTTGTTCAATTCTCTCATCTAGTAACTCAATTCGTGAGGGAGGATCAGACACCTTTGGAGGATTAATCTCATATCGGATAGTCATATGTGAAATGACTAAACACTTGATTAAAACTTCTCTATGTTTAGTGATTTACTAATTAGGTTTTTATCTAATTTTCACAGATTTAGCATATGAGAAAATTCGCTTTTACAATAGTAGCATTAGCATTGTTTTCAGTATTTTATCCAGGATTAGCCGATGCAGGGATGTACGGAGAAGTATACATTCCGGACCATGAGTTTGTAGGATTTTATGATGAAGCCGGTGTGTACACAGTATTTGCAGGTGTTAAGAATAAGGAATATTTCACAATACAACCAACCATTACACTTTCTGTTATGGATGGTAATCAGAGATTTGAACAGACACACAAGTTAGCTGCAATTGAACCTGACAAAATGCTTCCATTGAAATTACAATTTCCTGGTGTCACCGGTCCGTCACCAATTTTAGAGGAACCATCGATAACATATGAAGAAACCGTAAACCAATACATTGGAGGATACGTGCTTTACGATTCTTTAGACATACAAGAAGATGGAAGTATTGTTGGAAAGATTAGAAACGGCGGAGAAGAAACATTTGAAAAATTTAGAATTTATGCGTTGATTAAAGATAAAGATGACAACATATTGGATGTATCGTCATCAGAAATATTTCAGACAATGAAACCAGGAGAAGTTTTTGAGTTCAAAATGCTTGCTTCACCGCATATTTCACAAGACGTTGATTACTATAGTTGTTTTGCATTCGGAGACGATTCAATTATGCCTTTGACAGCAAAACAAAATGATGAAACGTTTACCTTTAGGTATACTGCAAATGCATGGTTCAAAGATGCAGAATTTACTGACGATGGTACAGAATTGAATATGTATTCAACAAATGGATTTCAACTCCCAGTTGTAGGAAGTTTTGAATTTCCTACAAATTCCATTAATGAAAAATATGAAGTAATTTTAGATGGAGAGAAAATGGCTAAAGGTGCAAGTGCAAAAGATCCTAAAATTAAATTTACAGAATCAGTCGAAACGTTACAAAGTATAGATGAAATGGGAAATTGGCATCTTTACTTTGAAGTACCAGAAGCATTTCAAGGAAATGTAAAAATTTCTGGATTCATGGAAAATGATGGAACAGTAGCAGTACCTGATGAGATTGATTTGACAACTCTAATTTATTATGAAATTGAAGGAGGAGAGGTTTTAGATATCACTGCTATGCCAAAAAAAGCATCATTAGTCATTAACATGGATTCCACTGATGACGGAGAATTATCATTGAAAATTAATGATTTTCTTGTAAGGCCGTTTGATAATGGGGAATTTATTGCACAAATTCATTCTGAGCCAGGTTTGTTTAGTGATGAAACAGAAACATTGTACATAACAGACGAATTTGGATTTGAGAAGGGATTGACAATTACAATTCCATTCAAGAAGGGTACTGAAAAAATAGAGATTTTTGGCAGTTATGTTGTACCAGAATTTGGTCAGATGGTTATGATAGTCTTGGCAGTAACAATTGTTGGAATTGTGATTATTTCAAGAAAGACAAACTCATTTAGTAATTTGTTTTACACAAAAATGTGAGTTTAGAAAAAATCAGAGAGTCATTAACATCAAAAATTTCTCCAGTTTTAGAAAATAATTATGAAACAAAATTATCATCAGTTTTAATTATAATTTTTGATGATTCGCCAAAAATTCTGATGATAAAGAAACCAATTACTATGAATCATCACGGGGGTGAAATAGCATTTCCAGGAGGAAAAATATCTAATGAAGATAATGATTTGCTAGACACCGCACTTAGAGAAGCCAGAGAAGAAACGGGTATTTTTATTGAACGTGAAAAAATTGTGGGCCAATTGGAACCTGTTACTACATTAAATTCAGGCTTTACAATTTTGCCGTTTATTTGCATACTAAGTAAGATTGGGGATTTAACACCAAATTCAGAAGTTGATGAGTTTTTAGAAATTCCTTTGGAACCATTTTTAGAAACTCTTGCAAATGATTCAGATCCAAAACACAACTCAATTCAAGAAATGTATACTTTTACATTTGAAAATCACTTGATATGGGGAGCATCAGCTAGAATGTTAAAGCAAATTACAACTAAATTGAAATAAGAACAAATTTTACCTCTTCTTTCAAATTAGGTAAAAAAATAACAAGTATGTGATACAAAGAGATAATCTAAATAATTTAGTTAGAGGTGCGACCTTTTTCCAACATTCTGGAATAGCAATTACATTTGTTTTTATGCCAATTATTGCAAGTTTGGTTGCAAAATCTGTTTTTGAAATAGGAATAATTGTTGCATCATTTGCATTTGCACAAATTTTAACTGAAACATATTTTGGTCGTATGTCAGACAGAAAGGCAAAACGACTGCTTTTCATTAGAGCGGGTTTTATTTTATGTGCAATTACATTTGGTTTGCATTATTTTGCAGATAATACCACATACTTAATCATAGCAAGATTAGGCGCAGGAATAGCATCAGGAATAATGATTCCACCAATGTTGGCATATGCATATGAGGCAGGAAAAGGAAAGTCCAAGGTTGCATCAGTAATATCATTTCATGCTTTAGGATGGCTTGCAGGCATAGTTGCAGCCGGATTAGCAAATGATGAAAAATTAATTTTCGTGGTGAGTAGTTGTTTTTTCATTATAGGATTTCTCATTTCATTGAAGCTTCCTAAGATACAGACAGAGAAAATTGTTGAGAAAGGAATTATCAAAAAGATTATTGTGAAAAACAAATTTCTTTTTTCATCATTATTGGTTCGTCATGTAGGAGCAGCTGCAGCATGGACAGTTCTGCCAATTATGTTAATGGAATACTTTGGTGCAGAATTATATCAGGTTTCAATGGTATACGTTGCAAATACACTAACTGCATTTCTTGTCATGAATCTGATGTCAAAGAGAATTCAGATTCAAAATATAACAAAATTCAAGATTGGGATAGGAATGACAGTCATAGTATTTGTTGGACTGGCACTGATTACAGAGTGGTGGATGGCATGGCCATTTATGGCCATAGTTGGATGTTCATGGGCATTTTTGTTCATTGGAGGAAACTTCCACCTAATGGAAAATAATCCAAGATCAACGTCAACTGCAATTTTCAGTTCGACACTAGCAATTTCTACAGTAATTGGTCCAGTAATTGCAGGAAGTATTGCATACTATACAGACTATACAGCAGTTATGGTTTTTGCAATTATAGTTTCATTTTCAGCATTTATAATTTCAACAAGAATGAAATCAGAAAAACCTAACGAAGTCCCCATTTAGTCATAACTTTATCTTCTATTTTTTTAAAGACAAAGCCATCAATCAAAATTCCAATTCCCATAATTACCAACATCATTGCAATAACTTGAGATACATCATTTAGTTGTCTTCCAACATTTAACAAGAATCCAAGTCCTAAAAATGAAAAGAGAAGCTCTGCACCAATTACACCTCTCCATGCAAATGCCCATCCCTGTTTGAATCCTGTGATCATGTATGGAAATGCAGCAGGTATGAGAATTGTTGTGACTAATTGACCACCTTTAGCGCCCATATTTCTTGCTGCTTCAATGAAAGATGGATCAATATTTTTCACTCCAGTGTATGTATTGATAGTAACTGCAAATATTGCGCCAATCGCGGTAACAAAGATAATTCCCGAATCAGTCAAACCAAACCACAGAATTGCAAGCGGTACCCAAGCTACAGAAGGAATTGATTGTAATCCAAGTACAAGTGAACCAATCGTTTGATTAACAGTTTCAACACGAGCCATGAATATTCCAAGCATCATTCCACCACCAATTGCAATTGCAAGACCAATAATCAAACGCCACATACTAGTTCCAATTCCATAAAACAGACTACCATCAGAAATTCCATACAGTAAGTCTTCTCCAACTTCTATAGGAGAAGGAAATATGTTATCTGGCCATATATCTGCAGAATCAATTCCTTGCCAAACAACTATGATTAGAACATAGAATGCAATTTTTTTTCCAAAGAGATTTGCTTTCATCTAATTACACCTATTTTGGCCCCTGGTGCCTCAATGCGGCAAGAATTTGTTTTTCGAATTGTCCCAAGTTTTCATCTTCTGCAACACGAGGTCGTTTGTAATCAATATCAAGTGATTTCTTTACTACTGAAGGTCTATGACTGAATACAGCAACTCGTGAACCAAGTACAGCTGCTTCAGGTACATTGTGCGTAACAAAAATTATGGTCTTTTTTGTTTTCTGCCAAATCATTTGCATTTCAACTAGAAGCAAGTCTCGAGTTTGAGAATCAAGTGCAGCAAATGGCTCATCCATCAATAATACATCAGGATCCATTACAAGAGCACGAGCAATAGCAACACGTTGTTTCATTCCAGTTGATAATTGATATGTGTATGAATTAGCAAATTGAGATAATTGCATCATGTCAAGATATCTTTTCGATATATCATGACGCTCCTTTTCAGGTATACCTGCAACCTTCAGACCATACTCAACATTATCTTCTACAGTCAACCAAGGGAACAATGCTCCTTCTTGAAACACCATAATTCTATCAGGTCCAGTATTGACAAGTTTTTTTCCATCAAGTAATATTTCACCATCGTCTGGTTTTTCTAATCCAGCTAATATTCTAAGAAAAGTTGATTTTCCACATCCTGATGGACCTACAATACATACAAACTCTCCATCATTAACAGTAAGATTCACTCCACCAATAGCTTTGAGAGGTTTTCCATCATGTTCAAAATATTTTATAATATTTTTAGCTTCTATCTTACCCATTATGATTTTCCTCGTTTGCGGTCAAAGATATGTTTTCATGATAAAAAAGTCCGTCAAGTGTATAACCATCACGTCCAAGATATCCAAGAGCATCTGCGCGTTCAGCAAATGTATAGATTGAATTTTCTACAGGTTGTGATGTAACTATGATATTAGAAAATGAGTCTTGAACAATTTTTTCTGGTAATGTTTTACCCATGTGTCCTTTCATGAATTTATTATAGAGTTCTTTTGATTCATCAGGATTATTATTAATCCATTGTACAGTTTCCTTATTTGCATTAATCCAGTTTTTAATTATTTCAGGATTTTTTTCAATATAGTCAGACCGTCCAATTAATAATACTGATGAAAATTTATTTTCTGGCCATATTTCATTTTCATCAAATAAACGAACTCCGTCTAATTCTTCAACTAACATAGTTGCCCAAGGTTCTGGAACCCATGCGCCATCGATATCACCTTTAGCAAATAGTGTGTAGATATCAGGATTTGCTATATTCAAAACAAAGACATCTCCACCTTTTTCAGCAGGAGTTAAACCGTTTTGTGCAAGATAATGTCGAAGAGAGACATCCTGAGTATTGCTAATTTGTGGTGCCGCAACTCTTTTTCCAGAATAATTTTCAATTGATTCTAAACCAGAATTTTTTTGTATAATAAAACTAGCACCTCCATTTGCAGCACTTGCAAGAATTTTCAAGTCCTTTCCATCAGATTTCAAATAACCATTGATTACAGGACCAGGTCCAACATAAGCAAGGTCAACAGAATTTGAGAAGATTGATTCAATTACCTGTGGACCACTATCAAATATCTTCACTTCAATATTCATATCACCATCAAGATTATCTGCAAAGGTTTGATTTTCCATTCCTACAATTGGAACTGCATGAACAATACTTGGGAAAAATGCAACACGTATTTTATTTTGAGAATCATCAACAGCAGACTGGGATAATCCTACGATTGCGATGAGTCCAATTATCGCAATTCCAATACCAACCAAATATGGAATTTTCATAAAACAGCGTTATGTCTGAAAGTTAAATAGCCATCGAATTTTAGCTCTAGCTATTCATTTTTAGATCATATAACGAGCCCAAAAATTGTTTATCATAAAAGATAAATGCCCACATACATTCAAACAGTTGCATTATGAAACAAAAATCAATACTTGCATTTTCCGGCGGACTTGATACATCAGTAGTTGTCAAATACATGCAAGACATGCACGATATGGATGTAATTACGGTAACAGTTGACGTAGGTCAGGGAGATGATAATAACAAAATTGCAAAAAAAGCAAAAAAACTTGGAGTAAAAAAACATTACAACATTGATGCAAAGAAAGAATTTGTTACAGATTATATTTTTCCAGCAATCAAAGCTAACGCACTTTATCAAAAGAAATATTGTCTTGCAACAGCACTTGCAAGACCATTAATTGCACACAAAGTACTTGAGATTGCAAAAAAAGAAAAAGTTTCATCTTTGGCACATGGTTGTTCTGGGAAAGGTAATGACCAAGTCCGTTTTGATAATACATTAAGGTCTGGTTCAAACCTGCCAATAATAGCACCTATTCGAGATATGAATTTAGATCGTGAAACAGAATTAAAATTTGCAAATAAACATGGAATAGAGATTGATACAGTTGCAAAAAAATTCAGTATTGATCAAAATTTATGGGGAAGGGCAATTGAAGGAGGAGTATTAGAAAATCCATTTAATGAACCTCCAGATGATGCATTCATTTGGATTAAGACAAAAAATTTGCCCGAAAAACCTTCCTATTTGAAAATTAAATTTGTTAAAGGAGTACCAACAGAAGTTGATGGTAAAAAACTACCTCCTGTAAAATTAATTGAATATATCAATAAAAAAGCAGGAAATAATGGTGTTGGAATTGTTGATCATATTGAAGATAGGGTGGTTGGAATAAAATCACGAGAAGTGTATGAGACTCCAGCAGCAATTTGTCTGATAGAAGCACATTCCGATCTTGAAAAAATGGTACATACAAAACATGAAACAAAGTTCAAAACATTAGTTGATGACGAATGGGCATGGATGGTTTATTCGGGTTTGTGGGATGACCCATTAAGAAAAGAATTAGATCAATTTATCGAACAAGCTCAAAAACGTGTTACTGGTACTGTAAAGCTAAAACTTCACAAAGGAAATGTCAGGGTAGTCGGAAGAGAATCAAAATATTCACTGTATAGTCACGACATAGCCACTTATGGAAAGGATTCCACGTTTGATCAGAAATTAGCCAAAGGTTTCGTTGAATTGTGGGGAATGCAGTCAACAGAAGCTAATAAATTCTAGAGATTGGTGCAAAAAAAAATATGAATTGTCCAGAATGTGACGCAAATATGAATATCCCAGAGGATGCCGCTGTAGGCGAAATAGTTTCTTGTGGAGATTGTGGTGCAGACTACGAGATCGCAAAGAAAGAAGGTTCTGATATTGAGTTAAAAGAAGCTGAAACAGTAGGCGAAGACTGGGGAGAGTAATTGCAAAAAATTTGCATAGTGTTTGATAGGTTAAGAACTGAAGAAAAACTACTGCAGAAAAAGGCAGAAGAGCTTGGTTATGAAACATCAATGATAGATGCGAAGATTACAAGTTTTGATACAGACAGTAAGCCAGAAAATTTTGATTTTGGTGATGTTGTTTTAGAACGTTGTGTGAGTTATTACCGTGGACTGCATTTTACAGCTTGTTTAGAATTTTTGGATATTCCAGTAATTAACAAATTTGATGTTGCCAATACCTGTGGAAATAAAATGATAACATCCATGTTATTAAAAAAGAATAATATTCCTACGCCAAAAACTTACTTTTCTTTTTCAGCAGAAACAGCATTAGAAAATTTTGAAAATATAGGATACCCACTTGTAATAAAACCAATAATTGGAAGTTGGGGAAGAAGTGTAATGCCAATTAAAGACAAAGATACTGCCGAAGCTGTAATTGAAAATAGACAAGTAACCGATGGACCACAAGATAGAATTTATTATTTGCAAGAAATGATTGACAGACCACCACGAGATATACGAGTCATTACAGTTGGAGATCAAGCTGTATCTGCAATGTATAGGAAATCATCAGGAGGTTTTAAAACAAACATAGCATTAGGAGCAGACCCAGAGCTTTGTCAAATAACAAAAGAGATGGAAGATTTGTGTGAAAAGACATCAAAGGCAGTGGGTGGAGGAATATTAGGAATCGACTTGATGGAAGACAAAGAAAGAGGCTTGGTTGTTCACGAGGTGAATAATACTGTAGAGTTTAAGGGGTTAGTCAAAGTCTCAGAAAAAAACATTCCAAAAGAGATGATCGACTATGCGGTTCGTAATATCAAGTGATAATATCAAGTACCGTTAAATTATGCTTCGTTAGGAAAATATTATGAAAGTAGGAATTGTCGGTGCATCCGGTTATGTAGGAGGAGAAGTTCTCAGACTATTACTTAGCCACCCTAAAGTCGAGGTTTCAATGGTTACATCAAGACAACATGTAGGAAAATTTCTGCATAGGGCACAACCTAGCCTTAGAGGCTTTACTGATTTGAAATTTTCAGAATTAGATTATGAAAAAATGAGTGACTCTTGCGACCTAGTTTTCACAGCAGTACCACACGGAACTGCAACTGATATTGTCAAAGCACTGTATGACAGAGGAATGAAGATTATTGATTTGAGCGCAGACTACCGTTTGCACAATCCAGAAGATTATGGAAAATGGTACGGATGGGAACATCCACATCCAGACTATTTGGCAAAATCTACATTTGGCGTTCCTGAATTACACAGAGAAGAGATTAAAAAATCACAATTAGTTTCTTGCCCAGGTTGTATGGCAGTAACATCAATGCTTGCATTAAATCCATTAATCAAAAATGATTTGATTGATACTGATCACATTATTGTTGATTCAAAGATAGGTTCGTCTGGTGCAGGTGCAGGTGCAGGTACATCACATGCAATGCGTGCAGGAGTCATACGACCATACAAACCAGCAAAACACAGACACACTGGAGAGATTGAACAAGAACTAAGTCAAACTGCCGGTAAGAAGATTAAGGTAGCAATGAGCCCACATGCAGTTGATGTGGTAAGAGGAATTTTATGTACAAATCATACATTCCTCAAGAAAGATATTGATGAAAAAGATCTTTGGAAGATTTATAGATCAGAATATAGTGAAGAACGATTTATCAGACTGATTAGAGATAAAGAAGGTCTACATAAATTCCCAGACCCAAAGTTTTTGGTTGGTTCAAACTTCTGTGATATTGGATTTGACCTAGATAGAGAGAACAACAGGTTAATTGCATTATCGGCATCGGACAACCTAATGAAGGGTGCAGCAGGTTCTGCAATTCAAAACATGAATGTCATGTCAGGATTTGATGAGTTCGAAGGAATTATGTATTCCCCTCTAACACCTGTATAATAGATGATTACAATAAAAATTGGCGGCAGTGTTGTCGATAACTTACATCCATCAACAATAGCTGATATCAAAAAAGTTGCAGAAAAAGAGGGAGTAATACTGGTTCACGGAGGAGGTAAAGAAGTAACCAAAGTTACAGAACAGTTAGGTAAAGAACCAAAATTTGTTGTATCTCCAAGTGGAATAAAAAGTCGATATACCGATAAAGAAACTTCAGAAATTTTTACAATGGTAATGTCAGGAAGAATAAACAAGGCCATTGTTCAGATGCTACAAAAAAACGGAATAAATGCAGTTGGTCTTTCAGGTATGGATGGAAAAACAATAGAAGCAAATCGAAAAAAGAAACTCATGATTATGAACGAAAAAGGAAGAAAACAGATGATTGATGGAGGATATACAGGTAAGATTTCAAATGTAAACTCAGAACTAATCAAAACAATCATGGAAAAAGGCTATACGCCTGTCATCTCTCCAATAGCGATTAGCGAAGAATCAGAATTTCTTAATGTAGATGGAGATAGGGCAGCAGCAAATGTTGCAGGTCATGTGAATTCTGATAAGGTGTTATTTATTACAAATGTAGACGGATTACTCATGGAAGACAAGTTGGTGGAAAAATTATCCCTTGAGGAAGCAAAAGAAATAATGCCAAAGATTGGATTTGGAATGGAGAAAAAAATACTTGCTGCAACAGAAGCACTTGAGATGGGAGTATCAGAAGCACTAATTGCAAATGGACAAAGAGAAAATCCAATTTCATCAGCAATAGAACATAACAAATGCACGGTGATTTCTAAATGAGTGAAGATAAATTTCTTGGGAATCTCTACCAAAGGTTTCCTGTAACTGTTGATAGAGGAATAGGTGCACATGTTTGGGACACAAATAACAAAGAATACATTGACTGTATGGGAGGATATGGAGTAGCATTACTTGGACATCAAAATGAAAGAGTGACAAACGCACTAAAATCACAATTAGAAAAGATCATCACAGTTCATAGTTCGTTGTATAATAAAACACGAGAAGAGTTTCTAGAAAATCTTTTCAAGGTAGCACCAAAGAACCTATCACAAGTCCATCTAAACAACAGCGGTGCAGAAGCAATTGAAGCAGCAATGAAATTTGCACGTAAGTTTACAGGTAAAACTGAGATGGTAGCTATGAATGGTTCGTACCATGGAAAGTCCATGGGCGCATTATCAATCACATTTAATCCAAAGTACAGAAAATCTTTCAAGCCTCTTATAGAGAAAGTATCATTTTCACCATTTGGAGATATTGAAAAACTTCGTGAAACAGTAAATGATCAAACATCATTTGTAATCTTAGAACCAATACAAGGAGAGAGTGGAATTCATGTAGCTCCTGATGGATTTTTGCAAGATGTCAGAAAGTTATGTGATGAAAAAGGAATTTTATTAATTTATGATGAAATTCAGGCAGGATTAGGACGCACTGGAAAAATGTGGGCACATGAACATTGGGATACACCACCAGACATACTATGTTTGGCAAAAGGAATTGCAGGTGGAGTTCCAATGGGTGCAACATTAGTCAAGCCAGAAATTTTAGATTGTATTTCAAAAGGAGAACATTCATCAACATTTGGAGGAAATCCATTATCATGCGCAGCAGGTGTTGCAACAATGCAAGCTTTAACACAAGATAAGCTTGTAGAAAATTCTGCAAATATGGGAAGATTATTTAGACAAGGATTAGATAAATTGAAAGAAAAACATCCAGTGATTAGAGAGATTCGAGGTAAAGGACTCATGATAGGTGTAGAATTAAAATTCGAAGTGAGAGATATACTAATGGAAGGTATTGAGAAAGGATTACTCTTACTATATTCAGGAAGAAATATTCTAAGATTACTCCCTCCACTAGTAATAACTGAGGCAGATGTAACAAAATCTTTAGAAATACTAGATGAATTATTTACTAATGAGGAGAAAAGAAAAAATGCTCAAGGATAAGATAGATGAAAAAATTCTAGAATACTTGAGAAATGATTCAAGAGAATCTTTTGTAGAGATTGGTAAAAAATTAAAGCTTTCAGAATCTGCCGTTCGTAGAAGAGTAAAGAATTTGGTTGACAGTAAGGTTATTGAAAGATTTACTATCGAGATGGGCGAAATGAATTCTACAAGTGCAATTGTTTTGATATCTGTTGATTCAACTACAGATACCTCAAAAGTATCATCACGATTAACAAAATTGAACGCAGTCAAAACAGTTTATGAAATAACAGGACAGTATGATATTAGTGTCATAATTAAAGCACCAAGTATCACTGAAATTAATGCAGCAATCGATGAATTAAGAAAAATACCAGGTGTTATTGATACAAACACCGTAATTATTTTAAGAACAATCAGATAAACGAAAATCGATACAAATTTTTAAAATCATACTAAATTAGATCATAAATGGTTGAATATCTGCGATGCTAGTACGATTATGTTTATATTAATGATTTATTGCAACGAAATTAGTAATGACTGATCCGAATCACTATGCAGACATGTATAACGCATATGAAAAGACTCCAAAAAAAATTCGTATATTGGATTCAACACTACGGGAAGGTGAACAACACCCAGGTGTTTCATTCACAAACAAACAACGAATTCAGATAGCATGGATGTTAGATTATTTTGGAGTTGATCAAATTGAAATTTCACCAGTGGTATCACCTGATCATAAAGAAGCTACAAAAACAATAATCCAACAAGGATTAAGAGCAGATATTGTTTCGCACGGAAGAGCATTACGAGAAGATATTGATACATCATTATCATGTGATGCAAAATGGGTAGCAGCATATCTAGGTATATCAGATATCCATCTAAAAGATAAATTAAGAATTACAAAAGAAGAAGCATTAGAACGTGCAGTAGATACAGTAACTTATGCAAAAGATCATGGATTGAAAATTAGATTTACAGTAGAAGATGGTAGCAGAGCAGAACCAGAATTTTTGCTAAAGTTATGCAGAGCAATTGAAGAAGCAGGAGTGGATAGAATTAGTTTACCAGACACTGTCGGAATAATGAGACCGATTGGAATGTATAATTTCGTTAAAAAAATTCGTAGTGAAATTAAGACACCACTTGATGTTCACGTACACAATGATATTGGGTTTGCATTAGCAAATGCATTTTCAGCATGTGATGCAGGAGTTGATCAAATTCATACAACAATTGACGGTATTGGAGAAAGAACAGGAATACCAGCATTAGCTGAAGTAGCAGTAGCTTTGACATATCTTTTCAAATCTCCAAATGATTTCAGATTAGACATGTTAGCAGATCTTTCAAGACTCATAGAACAATATACTACAATTCAGCCATATGACTCAAAACCAATTGTAGGTTCATCAGCTTATAAGCACAAGGCAGGAACACACTTGGCTGCAATACTCAATAATCCAGCAGCCTATGAACCAATACCACCAAGAGTAGTCGGCAATAGAAGAAAGATAGTATTTGGGGAATTGGCAGGCAAAACAGGTGCTAGTTATCTTATGTCATTATTAGGAATAAGCAAGGATCCTGAAACTGCAAAAAGTGTTGCAGCAGGACTAAAAAATCTTAGAATGGGGGATGTTTTAGAAATCCCATTAGAAGATCGCCTTGAACGGAAAATAATTAAGGATGAAAAAAAAGGAGAAAAATAGATAAAAATGACAAATTGTCCTGAATGTGATGCAAACATGAAGATCCCTGACGATGCAGTAGAAGGCGAAATTGTCACCTGTCCAGAATGCGGCGCAAGTTTTGAACTTGCCAAAGCATCCGAAGGTTTTGAGTTAAAACCAGCTCAAACAGTCGGAGAGGATTGGGGACAGTGACCAGCAAGATTTCAATCCTTTACGATACAATCCGTCTTGAAGAAAAATTACTAATCGAATCTGCAAAGAAAAATGATATTTCAATAGACATGGTAGATTGTAAAAAATTGTTTTTGGATTTGAATGAAAAAAATTGCTTGGACGGACCAGTACTACAAAGATGTGTTAGCTATTACAGGAATTTACATTCGACAGCAGCTCTTGAAGGCCAGGGTGCCAAAGTAGTGAATTGTTTGAATACAGGAATTTTTGCGGGAAATAAATTATTTACACATATGTTATTACAAAAGGCAGGAGTTCCAACACCAGATGCAACAGTTGCATTTTCAAAGGATTCTGCATTGGAAGCATTAGAAAAACATGGATTTCCAAAAATTATTAAACCAACAGTAGGGAGTTGGGGAAGAATGGTTTCTAAATTAAATGACATGGATGCAGCTGAAGGAATTATAGAAGGAAGAGAAGCAATGTATCCGATTCACCATATACATTTTCTTGAGGAGTTTGTACAACGTCCACCACGGGATATTCGTGTGATTGTGATAGGAGACAATGTTGCAGCTGGAATATACAGAAATTCAGGAGATGGAAATTGGAAAACAAATACACACCTAGGAGGTTCAGCAGAAACCTGTGAAATTACTAAGGAACTAGAAGACATATGCATTAAGGCAAAAGATGCAGTGTTTGGTGATATTGTAGGTATTGATCTAATGGAAAGTAATGAGAAAGGATTGGTAGTACACGAAATAAACAATACTACAGAATTTAGAAATGTTGTTAGAGTTACAGGCGTAGATATTCCAAAATTAATGTTGGAACATGTTAAGGGGTTTGCATAATGGATGATCATTTAGAAACTTCCAGATATGCGATTAAAACTTTGGAAAAAGCATTAAGAATCTATACTCCATCATTAAGTGAAAAGGCATTAGCTGATTTTCTTGCAGATAGGTGTGACGATTTAGGATTCAGAGATATTCATCAAGATGAAGTTGGAAATCTGATTGCAACAAAAGGTTCAGGTGAACCAAAGATAATGCTATGTGGACATATGGATGTCGTTCCTGGAAAAATTAAGGTAAGAATAGAAGGTGACATGTTGTATGGCAGAGGCGCTTCAGATGCAAAAGCCCCACTAATTGCAATGTTGTTTGCAGCTGCAAGTATAGGAGAAAATGAGGGAACAATAACATTTGTTGGTGCAGTAGATGAGGAAGGTAATGCAACAGGAATAAAAAATTTAGTGAAGAATACACCTAATGTTGATTATGCAGTTTTTGGAGAACCAAGTAGTATTCAAAAAGTTACAATTGCATACAAAGGTCGATTAGCAATTAATCTAAGGGTGAATGTGAAGGATAGTGCACATGCAAGTGCTCCATGGTTAGCAAAAAATGCAATAGAGGAAATATCATCAGTTGCAATAGAATTAAAAAATGAGTTAGAAAGTGGCCAGGAAGACAAGAGTAAAGGAATGATGCTTACTGCAACCCTTACAGAAATCCGTGGGGGTACTAGTCACAATGTAACACCAAAAGAATGTGTTGCAACCTTAGATATCAGAATCCCAGTAGATATGAATTGTAATGATATTGAGGAAAAAATAACCAAAATAATTAATGAAATGTCAATAAAGAGAGAAATTGAAGTTTTGTATTCAGTGATAGATGAAACAGAACCATTTGAAGCTGCACATAATTCACCATTAGTTAGAGCATTGACATTATCAATTTTGGATGTAGAAAAGAAAAGACCAATGTTGATTAGAAAAACAGGTACAGGAGACATGAATGTAATTGGAAATCAACTAAAAATCCCAGTAATTACATATGGTCCAGGAGATCCTCACGAAGCTCATACAATTGATGAAAAAGTTTCGATTGAAGAGTTTGTTAAAGGAATAGAAATTCTGAAAAAATCACTACATCATTTAAAAAGACTGCATGATAGAACGAAATAATGCTGTGGTTTATTGGATTAGGTATTTCAGGTATTTCAGAATTATCAGATAGTACGCTAGAAGTCATAAAAAATGCAGAAATTGTATACTTGGAATCTTTTACCAGTCCGATTTCAGATACAGAAAAAAAACAGCTAGAAGATATTTCAGGTGGAGAGTTCAAGACTGCAAAAAGATGGTTGGTTGAGGATGGAAATGAGATATTAGAAAATGCAAAGAATAGAGAAACGGTGTTAATTTCATACGGCGACCCATACATTGCCACAACACATCTAGAACTGAAAACACGAGCAATTAGAGACGATATAGAGACAAGAACAATTCATTCATCTTCAATTGTTTCATCATTAATTGGAGAAGTGGGATTACACTACTACAAAGTTGGAAAGGTACTGACCATCATGAATGATCCAAAATCAATGATTACCCCATACAATACAATTTTTGAAAATTTGTTGGGAAAAACACATTCAGTAATTTTATTGGAATATAATGAAGATAAGTCATTTTTCTTAGATCCAAAAGATGCTTTATCATTATTACTAAATACCGAAAAAACACAAAATAGAAAAGTTATTTCAGAAGAAACTTTTGCAATTGTTGCATCAAGAATTGGAAAGGATAGTCAAAAAATAGTTTCAGGGAATATTTCAAACCTAATTAAAAGTGATTTTGGAGAAGCACCACATAGCATAATCATACCTGGAAGACTACATTTTACAGAATCAGATGCAGTAAAAACCGTCACAGAATGTTTGGATGAACCAACTGACAATTCAGCAGATGTGAAGAGCATTTCTGAGCAAATGATTGAAAAATATGTTCCAATGGTAAGAGAAGCATTAGAAGAAATCAGACCACATTATGAGAATCTTAAAGAATATGAGGATGTCTTGATAAATGCAAAATTGTACATTGATGATGCAGAGAATTTTCTTAAAGAAGGAAAAAAAGAATATGCAGTGCTAAGTATAGGGTATGCAGATGGCCTGGTCGATGCTTTACGTATTGCAAAAGGTTTTGACCCAAAAATGTGATAACGATGAGTTGAAATTGGACATATCATGAATCAAAATGGTATGAAAACACTCTCAGAAATACAAAATTCTTCTTCAAAGATTGTTCTAGCAGGAGGAGTTTTTGATATAATCCATCCAGGTCATATCAATACGTTAAATGCTGCAAAAAAACTAGGAGATGTTTTAGTGGTGGTTGTAGCCACAGATAAAACAGCAGTTAAGATGAAGAAACGTGAACCTTTGCACAATGCTCAGTTAAGACAAGAGTTAGTTTCATCACTAAACATGGTTGATCTATGCATTATTGGAGATGAAGAAGATATTTTCAAGACGGTGGATTTGGTTAAACCACAAATAATTGCTTTAGGTTATGATCAAACTCATCAGGAAAAATTCATCACAGAAGGATGCAAGAAAATTAACTTAGATGTAGAGGTGGCTAGATTAGAATCACCTAGACCTGAAACCTCAAGTTCATCAATCCAAAAAGAGTACGGCAAAGACATTCACGGTCTCTAAGAAAAATTATCTAAAATCGAGATTTTTACTTTAACATTTGATTTTCCAGAGATTTTTAGTGCTTTACGAATATTATGTTTTGAGATAAATTCAACGATTGTTGTATCATGATGAGTTCGTTCTAATAAAATTAATTCACAATCGACTTTGTTATTTATTTTTGATTTGAAGCATTTTACCCATCCAAATGTTCTTTTACCATCAGAAAATGGATTGATCTTTATTCCCTCATAATTTGATAATTGTGAGATAGCTTCAGAAAATTTTTTTTCTTTAATTTGGACATTCAAGGTTCCAGGATATGGGACGTACCCCAATTTTGATTTGAATTGTTTAGTATAGCCTTTCATTGACATGTAATATGCACCTTCCCCCATTCCAGAAGTAATAGTGCCAGTAAATGTTAGAGAGTTAGATGATTTTGAGATTAATTTTGATAAAAGATTATGAAGTGTTGATAATTCCACGAATCCCTTATGGGTGATTTTTATTGATTGTTTTCGTCCAGATTGAATTCTTTCAATGAATCCACCTGACTCTAATTCTTTCAGATGTAAAGATGCGGATTGTTGTGATTTGCCTATTTCCTTTCCAAGAGATGTAGTAGTAACATTAACAAAATTATGCTTCCCACCTTTTGATAAGATATGTGCTAAAGTTAGAAGGTGCTGTGTTTTTAGATCAGTCATTAATTAGATGCTATACCAAGTTCTCTAAATGTTTTTAATGAAACACCATCAGAGTTAGATAATTTTGCAGTTCTATGACCAATTATACTTTCAACACCTGCAGTTTTTGCAGCGTCTACTAATCTTTGAGTAATTATTCCATCTAAAATTAGATATTTTATTCCAGATTGACCAGATATTTTTCCAACTAATTCAGGAATTGCAACTCTAAAGACTTCAGTATCATTTGAATCAAGAGCGATTGCTTCTAGGGATTCATTTAATTCTGAGAATTTATTTTTACACAATTCTGCAAGAGGACCATCATCGACATTTTTAATTTCAGGTGCAGACAATTCTTCTTCCATCTGTTTTTTCACAGGTGCTAAAATCTCATCAACTCTTTTTGGAGTTAATTCTTCAACTTCAATTCCAGTATCTGCACGTAATTCAACGTCAACATGTACAACTGATTTTAATTCTTTTAAGATAAATCCACCAGCTCTATCGCCATCAGTGAATGCTACAACCTTTTCTTTTTGTTCACATAATTCTTTGATTGATTCATCTATACGTCCACCTTCAAAGGCCAATGCATTGTCATAACCAGCTCTCAAAAGATTAATGATATCAGCACGACCTTCTACAAGAATTACCCATTTAGAATCATGTATTCCAGTACTACAATGGAGTTTTTTTGGACCGTATGTTGTAATTTTTTCAGAATTATTTTCATGAACTTCTTCAAGCATTTCCTGTCCTTCACTAACTGAGTTTGTTGACCACTTTTGCTTGATTTCTTTAGCACGTTGTAAAATATCCTGTTTTTTGTTTGCTCTAACATCTTCTATGTCATCTAATCTGAATGCACTATCAAATGGACCAACTTTATCGATGCTTTCAATAGCTGCAGAGATTAATGAGCATGTGTCAATATCAGTACTCATTGGTAACAATGCGTCACCTTTAGTAGTATTTTCAGTACTGAATGTATTTACTTCAATTCGACCGACTTTAGATACTCGTTGTAACTCATTCAGATTCATTTCAGGTCCCAAAAGACCTTCAGTTTGTCCGAATATAGCTCCGATTATATCTGCTCGTTCGACAAGTCCGTCAACTTCGAATGATAGTTTAACGTGATACTTGACAATACCGGTATATGGCAATTATTTATCATCTCCTTAATATTCAATATTCAGAGATATTATTTGAGATTTATAAACGATTTGAATAAATTAAATGAAAAAGAGAGAAAAGAAAAAATGTTTACTCAGTACTGAATGAAGAGCCGCATGAACAAGATTTTGTTACGTTTGGATTATTGATTTTGAAACCAGAACCCATTAGGCTTTCGATATAATCGACGTTTGCACCGTTCAAATGATCAATGCTCATACTATCGACTAGTACTTTTACACCATTTTCTTCAATTACTCTATCATCCTCTTCAGCTTCTTTTTCAAAGCCCATTCCGTATGATAGACCAGAACAACCACCACCTTGAACGTAAATTCTTAGGAATTGTGGGTTTCCATCTTCCTCAGCCATGAATTCTTTAATTTTTTCAGCGGCTGGGGCAGTGATTGTTACCACTTTACCTGATTGTGCTGTTGGTTGTTGTAATTCAGCGGATGCTTCCTGTGGTTTTGGAGTCTCAATATGAGTACTACAAGAATCACCGACTGTTTCAGCTTCTGTTGCCATACAGATTTTCAATCCTCAAATTATAAGAAGCTTTTCCCCCTTTGTAGGGTATTAATAAAGAAAATAAGAAAAATAGAGTGAATTCTATTTTTTGGATTTATTAACAAAGTCTACCATACGCTTTTCTCTATCAGGATCTGAGAAACAGTTTCTCCAAGCCAATAGTTCGACACCTAGACCGGTATCTAGATCTGCATTTCTTCCTTTGTTAATAGCTGTTTTTGACATGCGAACTGCGAGTGTAGCATTTGATGCAATTGTTTTTGCCATGCTCATAACCTCTTCCATTAGAGATTCTAATGGAACAACATTATTGACAAGACCAATTTCTTTTGCTTCAGCTGCTTTGATCATTTTACCAGTATAAACAAGCTCTTTTGCTTTTGCAATTCCAACTATGCGCATCAATCTTTGTGTTCCACCCCATCCAGGAGGAATTCCGATTGTAACTTCAGGTTGGCCCATTCTTGCATTTTCAGATGCTATTCGAATGTCACAAGACATTGCAACTTCACATCCACCACCTAAAGCAAATCCATTAACTGCAGCAATTGTTGGTTTTGAAACATTTTCAACTGTTGCAGTAACTTCTTGCCCAAGTTTTGCATATACTTCGGATTCATCAGCAGATATTTTTGACATATATTCAATGTCTGCTCCTGCTGAGAATGCTTTATCGCCTTCACCAGTCAAAACAATTACTTTGACGCTATCATCTTTATCGAGTTGCTCAAATGTAGAAATAATTTCTCGAGCGACATCAATGTTCATAGCGTTAAGCTTTGTTGGGCGATTAATCTTTACGACACAAACGCCTTCGTCTTTGCTTGTTGTAATCATTGACATGATAGGAAACGAATTGAATGTAAAATTAAATGTTGTCTATTTTCCACGTACTTTGCCCCATTGGGCTAATGCAGATGCTGCTGCGACCCAAGTTCTGAGGTCTTGGAAAACTGGGACATTATTTTTCTCAATCAATTTAATCATTTTTTCAGTATATGGGCCACCATTTCCACCACATAAGATTGGCTTTTTCTTTTTCTTTGAAAGAGCAGCTAAATAATCAACAATAGTCTCTTCAAGAGGATCATCTTGGAATACAAACCAAGGCATTGCAATGTCAATATTTTTGTCTGCCAAAAATTGTTCAAGAACAAAATTATAATCACTTGCAGTTGCGCCACCTCCAACATCAGCTGGATTTCCATTATGAATTGGAACAGTCGGTGGGAAATGTTTTTGAATTTTTGTACGAGTTTTTGAATCTAATTTTCCAATTGTGAGTCCCAAGCGGTCTAAATGATCAATTCCACCAATCATAGGACCTGCACCGTTACTTGTCATTGCAACACGATTACCGTTTGCTGGTGGTTGCCATGCCATTGCCTTTAAGACACCAACTAATTCTTGATAACTGTCAACTGAAATAATGCCTGCTTGTTTGAATGCACCCATAATCATTGCATTTGAACCTCCAAGAGAACCCGTGTGAGATGCTGCTTGCTTTGCACCAGCTGCAGTTCTTCCACTCTTCCAAATAATTACTGGCTTTTTCTTTTCTTTCATTACGCGTTTTGCAGTATTGATGAATTTTCTTCCATCACCAAATCCTTCAACATATAATCCAATTACTTTGGTTTGAGGATCATTTGCTGCATACCATATCATATCTGCTTCATCAACATCAGAACGATTACCAAAGCTAATCATTTTTGATAGACCAAACAAATCTGCACTTTCTAACATACTAATTCCCATGGTTCCACTTTGCGAGAAGAATGCAACGTTACCTAGTTTTGAACGAACCATTCTTGCCTGTCCTTGGAATGCGCAATCTAGTCTATTTGCTGCATTAAACATTCCAATACAGTTAGGACCGATTACACGAATTTTATGCTTTAATGATAATTCTTTAACTTCAGCTTCCATTGCGGCTCTATCACCACCAAGCTCTTTTCCACCACCAGAAACAATTACCACGTTATGGATTCCTTTCTTTGCACATGTCTTCATTATCGGTCCACATGCAGAGAGATCAACACAAACAACAACAAGATCAACTTTTTCTTTTATTGCTTCTAGTGAAGGGTAGCATTTGATTCCAAGGATTTTCTTTTGTTTAGGATTAATTGGGAAGACTTTACCTTTGTAATCTTGTTTTCCAAGTGCATCTAATACAGAGTTACCAATTTTACCAGGAGTTGCAGAGGCACCGACTAGTGCGACAGATTTTGGTGTGAAGAACTTTTCCATTGAAGCGATGATTGGTTTTGCTTTTGAGATAGAGTTCTTTTTTAGTTCTTTATTGAGAATAATTTTTGCATCTACTACAAAGTAAGATTTTGGATATACAATTACAGGGTTAAAGTCAATACTGTTGATATAATTTGCATTTTCAACACCAATTTTTCCAATTTGTACTAAGGCTTTTGCAACCATGTTTGTATCAATTGGTGCACTTCCACGGAAACCTTTGAGAAGTTTCGAACCCTTTAGTTCATTCAACATGGATTTTGCATCAGATGTCGTAATTGGAAGCATTCTAAATGCAACATCTTTGAATACTTCAGTCATCACTCCTCCCAATCCAGCCATAATCATTGGTCCAAATTGTGGATCATTTTGTATACCTACGATTAATTCAACACCTCCTTTTGGAACCATCTTCTCCAAAAGAATTCCTTTTACGTCAACACCTTTCTTTTTAGATAATCTTCCATACATGTCATTGAATGTTTTTTTAACATCAGCAACATTATCGATGCCAACCTTAACTCCACCAACATCAGTCTTGTGTAAAATTTGTGGAGATACAACTTTCATTACTAATGGAAATCCTAACTTTTTTGCTTGTTTTGCAGCTTCATCTGCAGATTTTGCTAGAGCAAAACCAGGTACCTTTACACCATATTTCTTTAGAATTGTTTTTGATGATTCTTCAGTTATGACTTTATGATCTGTGTTGATTATTTCTTCAAAGGTATTTTTTACAAATGACATTATTCGATCGATGAAAAAATTTTTCGCTATATTAATCTTTGATCAAAATTTTTGATTATGGCCAAATGCCTTTATGTTCAAATGCTTCCATGACTCTTTGAACTGCAAGAACCATTGCTGCACGTCTCATATCAATTTTGTATTTTTTGGAAATATCGTGAGTGTCTTTTAGACCTCTTGTGATATTTGCTTCCATTTTTCCTGCAACTTCATCAAAGCTCCAGTAATATCCCATGTTATTTTGTACCCATTCAAGATATGAGATACAAACACCACCAGAGTTTGCAAGTATGTCAGGTATAACCATAATTTTTTTGTTGTAAATGATTGGATCTGCTTCAGGTAGTGTTGGACCGTTTGCTGCTTCTCCAATAATTCTACATTGTAATTTTTTTGCAAGTTTAGCATCAATTTGATTTTCAAGTGCACCAGGAATTAAGATCTCACATTTTGTTGTGAGTAATTGTTCAGTTGAAACTTTCTTACTACCAGGGAATCCAACAACGCTACCTTTCTTTTGTTTGTGTTCAATTAATTTACTAACTTTGAATCCATTTGGAACAATAATTGATCCTTTAGAATCACTTGCACCGATACATTTAGCGCCCATTTTTTCAAGATATTCACCAGCAAAAGTGGATGCATTTCCAAATCCTTGTAATACAACTTTAGCGCCTTTAAGTTTAATTTTTAAGATTTTTGCAGATTCTCTAACACAGTATGCTGTGCCTAATCCAGTTGCAACATTTCTTGCAAGTGAACCACCCATAGGAATTGGTTTTCCAGTAATTACTCCTGGTGAGTATTTGTTACCGTTCATTTTACTCCAAGTATCCATAATCTGTGTCATTTCTTTTCCAGTTGTGTAAACATCAGGTGCAGGAATATCTTTTTGAGGTCCAATTATTTCGCCAATTTTATATGCAAATCCTCGAGTTAATCTTTCTAATTCTCCTTCACTTAGTTTGTCTTTTTTTGGATTTACAAAAATTGCACCTTTACCACCGCCAAGTGGAACATCAACTACTGCACACTTCCATGTCATCCAAGACGATAATGCCATAACTTCGCGTTCCATGTATTGAACTCCACCTTCTGGATCAAAGTATCTAATTCCACCTTTGTATGGACCACGATCGTTGTTGTGTTGTGATCTAAATCCGGTGAAGACACGTATTTTTCCATTATCCATCTTTACAGGAATTTTAACACGGAGAACTTTGTTTGGCATTGCAAGATATTCTCGAATACCTTTATCTTTAATTTTTAAAACATCACAAGCGTCGTTTACTTGTTTTGTTGCATTAGCAAAAGGGTCATGTTTTACCAAGATGAATATTGTGTAATTTCAAATTATACTTAAAAGTATCTTTCACAATATCAAATTTTTTATCATCTAATGAAATAGATAATTTATGAAAGTTTTAGTTACAGGGGCAGGGGGATTCATAGGCTCCAGACTAGCAAAGAAACTGATTTTAGAAGGGCATGAAGTTTATGGTACAATTCATGATTCACCATCTCAAGTTGAAGGCATGCAAATTATTAATGCAGATTTAACAAATGATGAATTTGAGATTCCAGATGTGAAGTTTGATGTGGTTTTTCATTTAGCAGCTGCAACCCCATTAGTTAAAGATAAGAAAAAACAAAAACGGATCAATTATGATGGAACTGTAAATTTATTTAATAAAATTAAAGATAAAACAGAATTCATAATTTATGCATCAGGATTAGGTGTATTTGGGAATCCAAATGGTACAGTAGACGAGCAAAGCCCAATCAAACCAGATACAGATTTTGTAAAAATAAGATTAGATGCACAAAAATTTCTAGAAAATTCTTGTAAGGAGAACAATATCGGTTTTTCAGTATGTTATTTTGGCGATGTATATGGAGATGGAAGTTGGTTTACAGAGATGGTAGTTAAAAAATTAAAGAGTGGAATGATGAAGACTCCTGGAAAAGGTGATTATGATAAATGCTTCATACACGTTGATGACGCGGTGGGAATTTTGATATCAATTGCAAAGAATAATCTAAAAGATCAAGCATATGTTTGTGCAGATTCAACTTCTGTAACTTTTAAAGAATTTGTAGATTACACGGCAGATAAAATTGGAGCAAAACATGCAGGTGGAGTTCCAATGTTTCTAGCAAAAGGAGTGTTAGGAGGAGATTTAGTAAAGTTACTTACAACTCCAATGAAAATTTCAAATAAGAAAATTTCAGAAGTTTACAATTTTGTTTATCCTTCCTATAAAGAAGGGATCAACTCAATTCTTGATTCATAGATAGTATCCACATCTAAAAGAACTAACCCTTAAATTGACTCAGTAACTAAGTTTTTCATTATGATGCCAAATCGCGGTTATGATATGACTCCAACCATGTATTCACCTGATGGAAGAATTTACCAAGTTGAATATGCACTTGAGACTGTCAAACGTGGAACACTTGCCATAGGAATAATGACAAAAGAGGGCATTGTTTTAGCTGTTGAAGAAAAAACAAGAGCATTGCAAGTTGAAGGAATTACACAAAAGATTTTCCAAGTTGATGATCATATTGGAGTTGCAGCCGCAGGTTACATTCCTGATGCAAGAGTTCAGGTTGACAATGCAAGATATTTTTCTCAAAGCAACAAATTGACTTATGACGAACCAGTAGACATTGAGACTGTTGCAAAACATTTAGCAGATCAAAATCATCAATTTACACAATATTCAGGCGTTAGACCGTTTGGCGTTGCATTAATCATTGCAGGAATAGACAGAAAGGGAGTCAATGTTTACGTTATTGATCCTAGCGGAACCTACAACTCTTATTCTGCAATAGCAATCGGAACTGGTTCAGACGAGGTAAACGAATTCCTAGAGAAGAACTACAAAGATGGATTAACAATTGATGAGGCTGCATCATTAGCAATTGCTGCAATCAATCTCAAGAGCGAGGAAAAATCCGGCATAGAGCACATAAAGATGTCAAAGATACTATCAGAAGGAAAAATGATAGAGAAGATTTCTACTGAAGACCTAAAGAAGTTTGATGAGGCTGCAAAAGGCAAATTTGTCAAATAGAACGAATTTCTTAAGAATTGAATTATTAGAGCAATGATTTTGATTTAGATATGGGTTTAGGCAGTTATTGGGGAGAAGTAATAGACGTACTTCGAGAAATCATACCAGTTTATGACAAAGTAAATTCATTCATTTCTCTAGGAAAAGATGTTGAACATAGAAACAGAGCAATCAAAGGTAGAGTAAAGAAAGGAGATAAAATTCTAGATGCAGGTTCTGGATTTGGAAACATGTCAAAAACTGCAGCAAAGATTGTGGATAATGATCTAAAAATAATTCTTTATGATCCACTTGTACCAATGTTAAAAAATACAGACAGATTATTTGATAAAAAAATGGATTCAGCTTGCGGTGTTTTTGAACATGTTCCATTTCAAGACAAAGAATTTGATGCAGTATTATCAGGATATTCATTACGCGATGCAATAAGTTTGAAAACTGCAATTTCTGAAATGCATAGAGTTCTAAAAGAAGATGGTAAATGGGTTATAGTTGATTTGGGAAAACCAGATGAATCATTTTTTAGATTTGGTGTAACATTTTATCTCAGAATGATTTTACCGGTAATAGCACTGATAGCAGGAGGAAGACTTGGATTAAAGTTTGGTACACTTTATGGAACATACAAGCTTTGGCCACAAAATAAGAAATTGGAATCCATGTTACTTGAGAAATTTTCAAGAGTGGAATTTGAAAAAGACCTTATGGGCGGAGCTATTATGGTTGCTGCATACAAATGAATAATAGATTAATTCTAGTTTACATAACCGGCATTCTAATTGGAATCTCATATGGGCTTCAAGGTCCTTTGTTACCAGTTTTTGCAAAAAATGTAATTGGTGCATCATATGCAGATTTGGGAGCAATAGGATTTGCCAATTTTATTCCATACATGTTCTTTCCATTATTTGTTGGAATTTTATTAAACCGTTTCAACAATGCACATTTGCTTTCGTTAGGAATTGGAATAAATTCGATATCAGTATACCTGCTTTCAATTTCACAATCAGTTCCAGAAATTATGGGCTACAGAGTACTTACAGGAGTAGCACATGCATTTTTTTGGCCACCATGTGAAGCAATTATTTCAAATGTAAGTAAAGGAAAAACACGGGTAAGAAACATTGCAACGTTTACTGGATTTTTTACAACAGGATTTATGATTGGGCCACTTATCGGCTCAGTGATATTAGAAAACTATGATGAAAATTATAGATTCATTTTTGAAATTGCAACTTACATATTAGTAGCATCAATTGTTTCAGCCATTGGTCTATCTAGAAATAGACCAATTGTAAAAAGTGAAAAATTCTCATTTTCTTCAATCAAAGAGATAATAAAATTTCCACATGTAATTATGATGCTCATTTATTGTACTGCATCATTTGGCATAATTTTGAGCATCTATCCTGCTTTTTTGAACGACAGAGCCATGACTCCAGTCAATATTGAGATTTTATTTTTTATTTTTGGCTTGTCGAGAATAATAACTCTCATTATGGCAAGCAAGTTGGCGAAAAATACAAGTCTCACATTGATTCTGGCTACTTTTTCTATAGCTGCAGGACTAGGACTATCATTCTTCGTAGAAAGCATTGTTGAATTTGCAATTGCAATAACATTATTGGGATTTGGATTCAGTATTTTCTTCCCGCTAACATTAGAAATTGTTTTGAGTAAAACAAGAAAAGAGATTTCCGGCACCATGATTGGAGCATATGAGACAGTATTTGGAATAGGATGGGCTAGTGGTCCAGTAATTGCAGGTGTAATATCACAATTCTTTGGAAATGAAACACCATACCTAGTATTCTTTGTAATAGGAATTGGTGTTGCAATACTTTCCATATCAAAAAGAAGAATGCTTGAGCCTAGTAAAAATACAAATCTTTAATTTTAAAACAAAATATTGAGAGACATGGAATATTTCCTAAATATTATGGGAAGTGAATGGATGATAATCATTTTCGTTGCATTAATTCTATTATTTGGAACAAACAAACTTCCTGAAGCTGGGAAAAAAATTGGAAAAATGGTAGGCGAATATAACAAAGCAAAAACAGAAATGCAAAATCAAATTAATGACATGACAAAAGCTGAACCAGAAAACCCTACAATTGAGGGGCCAGTTCAAACAGAGAGACAGAAATTAGAAAGAATGGCACAAACATTGAGAATTAACACGGAGAATAAATCAGATATTGAATTAAAAAATGCTATTGATGCAAAGTTTGGGCCAAAAGAAGATAGTTCAGAGAATAAATTTACGAATTAGATTTTTCGTTTAATCGGTACACATTTTTCCGTAATCTTTTTTGTGCAAAATTATAATATTCCTTAACAATTTCGAATCCACAAAAACGTCTATCTAACATTTTTCCAACTACTGCAACTTGTCCAGAACCAAGGAATGGATCAAATACAATATCATTTTTTTTACTAGAATACATTAGAATTTTTTTGATGATTTCAGCAGGCAATTTTGTAGGAGTTTTATCCTCTCCAGTCCAATATTCACGTTTAATTTCCCAAACATCTTCTTTATCTTGATAATGTAGACTGTGACCATCCTCACTTTTTTCATTTTTTCCATATCTTGAAAAAGGATAAAATTTTCTTTTTTTAGGATTTTTACAAACAAAAAGACAGTGATAGTGTGATGTTACAAATTTATTTTTTGTTACAACACCGAACTGATATTTCCAAATTATATGATTTACTACAGTCAATCCAACATCATCAATTGCAATCAAAATATCTTTAAGATTATTCCAGCCAGAAAATATGTACATACTTCCAGATTCCTTTAGTATACGATTTGCTTCAGAAATCCAATCATAACTAAACTGGGAATAATTTTCAGGTAAGATTTCATTATACCCTTCAATTACTCGAGAACTTTTTCTATTGTAATTTGCTTTTTTGGCTTTAAAATCAATAGCAAATGGAGGGTCTGTAATTATTAGATCGATTTTATTTTTATCAATTAACTTCATTCCCTCAAGACAATTTTTGTTATAGATTTTATTGAAATCAATTTTTTTCATTAATTATTTTTCTATTCATGATTACTTAAAATTTCATAAAAAGAAAAATTGTAATGTTTTACACTACAATTAACGATAAGGAATTTTTGCTTTTTTCTTGTTTACTGCTGCAAGTTCTTCTTTTAGATGTTTTTTAAGAAGATTTTCATGCTCTTTTTTATGCTTCCAGTATGCATTGAGACATGCTTGTCTAGTTTTTGCACGATTCAAAGCATTTGTGAATTTTTTATGGCTTTTAGCCACATCGGATGTATAACCTGCCATACTCCAGATCCAGCCACATTATAGTTAACCTTTTTTGTTTTCATGGAATAGTGCCAAAGAATAAAACTATTACATAGTCATTTCAAACAAGGGTCATGGAAAAGGTTGCAGTTGTCACAGGTAGTTCTAGTGGAATTGGATTTGAAACATCTCTAGCATTAGCAAGAGAAGGATATTTCACATACGCAACCATGAGAGATGTAAAAAAGGCTGACGATGTACAGAGAATTACAAATGAAGAAAATCTTCCATTGAAAGTAATAGAATTAGATGTGGATGATGAAGAATCTGCTAAAAATGCAATAGATACAATCATTCAGGAAAAAGGTAGAATCGATGTACTAGTAAATAATGCAGGATGGGGCATATGGGGCACTGCAGAAGATGTTTCAGTCGAGGAATTTAGAGCACAATTTGAGACAAACTTTTTTTCTGTCGTAAGAATGATACAAAAAGTTGCACCGATAATGAGAGAACAAGGTTCTGGAAATATTGTAAACATAAGTTCAGTTGCAGGAAGAATAGGATTACCTGCATCAACTGCATACGTCAGTTCAAAATTCGCAGTAGAAGGTCTTTCAGAATCACTGAGATATGAACTAGGACAATTTGGAGTAAATGTGATAATTATTGAACCAGGAGTAATCAAGACAAACTTTTTTGATTCAATGAAAACTGCAAAAAAAGCTAATGAAGATGGAGCATACAAGGACATAACACAAAAAGTGATGACAGGAGTAGAAATGATGGCAGAAATGGGAACGCCTCCAAAAGAAGTGGCACAAGTTATAATCAATTCAATAAAGGAAGAGAAACCACTTCCACGATATATTGTTGGGAATGACGCTGCAATGTTTATGGAATCTAAAAAAATGAAAACAGATATTGAGTTTGAGAATTATATGAAAAAGGAACTATACGGGGAATAATTCAAGGTTAGAATATATACGCCAAATACCGATTTTTGTCAAAGTCCGCAGGATTGTGAATTATAATGAAATGGAAAAAACTAGAACATAATGGAATACTTTTTCCACCAGATTTTGAAACCAAAAAAATAAAGATCAAGATCAAAGGAGAAAGTGTTGATTTAGACATAAATCAAGAAGAAATGATCTATCAATGGGCAAAGAAAAAAGATACACCGTATGCACAAGACAAAGTTTTTCAGAAAAATTTTGTTGCAGATTTTGCAAAAACATTTGGAAGTAAATACAAGAAATTAGAGTTAGAAGATATTGATTTTAAAAATGCGTTTAACCTAGTTGATAAGGAAAAAGACGCAAAAGAGCTTCTTACAAAAGAAGAAAAAAAGGCACTTGCTGCAAAACGTAAAGAATTGAGAGAAGAGATGAAAGTGAAATTCGGTACAGGAAAAATGGATGGGAATGAAGTTGAAATTGCAAACTATATGGCCGAACCACCAGGAATTTTCATCGGAAGAGGGGAACACCCCTTACGAGGAAAATGGAAACCAAAAGTCACATCGAAGGATGTCACATTAAATTTAGGCAAAGAAGCAAAGGTGCCAGCTGGAAATTGGGGTAAAATTGTTCATGACCAAGAATCAATGTGGATGGCTAGTTGGACAGATTTTCTAACACAAAAAAGAAAATATGTATGGTTAGCAGATACTGCAGGAATTAAACAAGATAGAGATAAGGCAAAATACGATAAGGCAAAGATGCTAGCAAAAGAAATTGAAACTATAAAAAATAAAATTGTGAAAGATATGCAGAATAAGGATCCAAAAGTTAGACGAATATCTACAGTATGCTGGTTAATTTATCGAACAGCAATGAGAGTTGGAGATGAAAAAGATCCTGATGAAGCAGATACAGTAGGTGCAACCACACTAAGAAAAGAACATGTAACATTAACATCAGATGCAATAAAATTTGATTTTCTTGGAAAAGATAGTGTACGATGGCAAGAAACAGTTCCAGCTGTTGGAAATGATAAGCAGTTTCATGAGAATCTTAAAGAGTTAACTGCAAAAATTAAAGCAACTGATGAAATATTTGGAAACTTAACATCTAGAGATGTAAATGAATACTACAAGACGGTAGTAAAAGGATTAACTGCTAAAGTTTTCAGAACATTCAGTGCTTCAACAGTTGTTTCAAAATATCTTAATGAAAATGGAGATGTGAAAAAAGGTTCACAAATGGAAAAGCTATATCATGCAAAACTGGCTAATCTTGAAGCTGCAATCATGTGTAACCATAAGAGAACCATTCCAAAGACATTTGAACAATCTCTTCAAAAAAAGCGTGATACACTCAAAACAGCAGAAAAAGCAACACCATGGAAGAAAAATGAGGAAGTATTGAAAAAGGCTGAATCAACAAAGACTAAGACCGATGCACAAGAGAAGAAAAGAAAAGAGAGAATTACAAAAATTAAAGGAATGATAAAAAAATCAAAGGCAAAACAAAAAGAAAGGGTTGAAAAATTAAGATTACAATTAGACCTTACAGAGAAAACTAGAGATTATAACCTCGGTACATCTCTACGAAACTACATCGACCCACGAATTTTCAAATCATGGACTGATGAGGTAACAGCAGATTGGGAAAAACTCTACACCGCGGCTCTGCAGAAAAAATTCCTCTGGGTAAAATCAGAGAATGAATCATGGCAGAACGTCTCAAAACATTATTGATTTTAACATTTAAGTGCCATATACTTGGATGAAAATTCGTGCCGGGGTAGCTCAGCCTGGTTAGAGTGCCAGTTCGAATGGTAAACTCTAACGGTTCTTCCATAGAAGGCAATACTCATAATCTGGAGGTCGTGGGTTCGAAACCCACCCCCGGCATTACAGTATTTTTGTACTAAGAAAATTTTGTGAATATGTAAGGAGTTTCAGTTGTTTGATTAAAGCTCCATGCAGTAGGTAAGGAATTTGATTGAATTATTTCAAGACCACTCTCGTCAATCAGTTTTTTCCAACCACCATCTCTTGTATCATTAAATGAATATTTTTCAGAATAACTTCCAGTCAAAACCATGCATGATTTTTCTTTTAGGCTGTTATCTAAGTTTGAAATAATTTTGCTTGCCAACACATCGCCCCCCATTTGTGGCAATCCACCAATAAAAAATGCAGGTTGAGTCAGACCCAGAGAATTATAATCAAATTTTACTGCATCAGAACAAATTGGATTAAAATTTGCCATTATCTTTTTTGAAATATTATTTTGCAAGTCAACTAACATGTCGTCAATTTCAATTCCATATACATTCAATCCTAAAACTTTTCCACAATATGCAATTCTACCGTCACCAGAGCCAATGTCTAGAATTTCCTTATAGTTTAACATTTTAGCCATTGAAGTTATTATGTAAGCAGTTAGCATCCAAGTTGGAGAAAACGGCTGTGTGCTAGATTCATGACCAATACTGTTTAACCAATATTTGTTTATGTCACCTTCATACACCATACAATTAACATCATTAATTTTTGTTTCAAATTTATCATAGTAAATGGAATTATTTTGTAAAAAGATATGTAGAGAATCAAGATCGTTTTGAGGAATAGGAAAATCATCTGATTCATCCAGTGGCATTATTTCTTGAACATGACTAGTTCCACAATAAACACGTCTGAATTCTTGTTTTAGACTGATAAGATTCTTTGAGATATTTTCAATCATCTTTGATTCCAGAATCATATTGTTCAACAAATTCTTTTGTACTCATTAACTCACGTAATTCTTTGTATAATCGTGCCTCATTTTCAATAATTTCTTTAGTTTTTGCTTCAGAATTTTGGCCAAGTAGTTTAAGATCATTAGTGGATTTTTGAATTGAATTTACCAACTGAGAAAGTATTACTGGATGGAGTGATTTTGAGAAATTTTCATCCACATATTTTTGAATTTTGTTAATTTTTTCGAGATGTGTTTGTTGTTCAGATTCCGAGATATCCTGTGTGAGTTTTTTGGACAAGGTTTCAACCATTGTTGCCTGAAAATAGAGACTCACTATGTCAGGAATCATTTTTTCGGAGTTTTTTGGCATAGAGTCTATTATCTTCTGAAATTTTTCAAATTCAGAATCAAGAAGTTTTAATGAGTTTGCCACATCCATATTTAGGATGAATTGTGTGTATTTTTATTTCATTCACACACTATTGTACGTGATTGTTCTATAATGGATTAAATAATTGAAAAATATGATTTTCATATGACAAAAAAAGTTGCAATAATGAAAGGCGACGGAATCGGACCTGAAATTGTTGATGCAATGACAGGCATACTAAAAGAATGTAATTTACAATCAGAGATGGTATTTTGTGATGCAGGTTCAGAACAATGGGAAAAAAATGGTAGCAAAGATGCATCATACATCCCAGAATCAACTATGACCACACTTGAAGAAGTTGATGCATGCTTTAAAGGGCCAACAACTACAATTCCAAAACCTGGCGCTCCAAGAAGTGTTGCTGTAACATTAAGGCAAAAATTTGAGTTATTTGCAAATATCAGACCTGTTAAAACTTTCAAGAGATTGACGCCAAACAGAGATGTGGATTTTGTATGTTTTAGAGAAGCAACTGAGGGCTTGTACACGGGAGTAGAGACACAACTTAATGATGATACAGCAATTGCAATTAGAAAAATTTCAAGAAAAGGATGTTCAAGATTTATGGATTCTGCACTTGATTGGGCAAAAAAATATGAGTTAAACAAAGTTGTGGCAATTACAAAACGAAATATTTTGAAAAAAACTGATGGATTATTTTTTGAAGAAGTAGAGAAATCAGTAAAGAGTTTTCCAAATATGGAGCTTCAAGAAATTTACATAGACAATATGGCTCAGCAATTAGTCATAAATCCAGAACAGTTTAACAATTCAGTTTTAGTCAGTACAAACCTATTCATGGATATAATTTCAGAACTTGCATCTGGAATTGTAGGTTCCATCGGTCTCATCTATTCGTCAAATATGGGAAAAGATTATGCTATGTTTGAGGCTGCACACGGAAGCGCACCATCATTCAAGGGACAAAATAAAGTTAATCCAACTGCGACAGTACTTGCAGGTGCAT
>Ga0209036_1000066_pt1 | contig 36805 bp, 45 predicted proteins | sample MarorgKNORR_S2LV_3_FD_188222 | JGI IMG/M metagenome (GOLD analysis project Ga0209036, IMG submission 188222) | Marine microbial communities from the Southern Atlantic Ocean, analyzing organic carbon cycling - DCM_A/KNORR_S2/LV (SPAdes) (version 2) | ecosystem: Environmental > Aquatic > Marine >... | reverse complement strand
TTTTCTTTGCAGCAGTTTTCTTAGGTTTTTCTTCTTTTGTTTCTTTTGCTTCAGTTTTCTTAGGTTTTTCTTCTTTTGTTTCTTTTGCTTCAGTTTTCTTTGCAGCAGTTTTCTTAGGTTTTTCTTCTTTTGTTTCTTTTGTTTCTTTTGCTGGAGTTTTCTTTGCAGCAGTTTTCTTAGGTTTTTCTTCTTTTGTTTCTTCAACTGCAGTCTCAACCACCGTATTTTCTAAAACATTAGATTCTTCTTTTGTAATATTTTCTGATTCAGTTACTGGATCTGAAGCCTCAGACTCATTTCTAATGGTTAGCTCTACATAACATATATCAGCTTTATCACCTTCTCTAAATCCTGCTTTAATTACTCTGAGATACCCTCCCTTGGTTTCACTAAACCTTGGTCCTAAATCAGAGAACAGCTTTGATGCAGCACTTTTTGAATGCAGTTCAGAAATTACTTGCCTTCTGTTATGAAGAGTATCTTCTTTAGCTCTGGTGATTAGAGGCTCGATGAACCTTCTTAGCTCTTTGCCTTTTTCAACTGTTGTTTTTACCACTTCATGCTCAATTAAAGACGCAGCAAGGTTTCTCATCATAGCCATTCTATGTGATGATGTTCTGCTGAATCTTCTACTAAGCTTTCTGTGTCTCATATTTACATCGGTGGCCAGTTCTTAAGGACTGTTCCCATTGATAATCCTCTAGAAGCAAGTTCATCCTTAATTTCATTTAAAGATTTTTTACCTAAATTTGGGGTTTTTAATAAATCCATTTCACTTCTTTGAATGAGATCTCCAATTAGGAAAATATTCTCTGCTTTTAAACAATTAGTTGATCTGACTGTTAGTTCTAGCTCTTCAATTGATCTAAGAAGCAGTGGGTCGAAATCGTATTTGTCTTTACGCTTTTCTTTTCTTGAAACTAGCTCTTCATCAACGAATACTGCTAATTGATGTTGCATTATAGTCGCAGCATATTTAACAGCCTGTTTTGCGTCTATTGTTCCATCTGTCTCTAGGTCAAGAATTAATTTATCTAGGTCTGTTCTATTTTCAACTCTTGTATTCTCAACTTTGTAATTTACTCTTTTAACTGGAGAGAAAATTGCATCAAGATGCAAAGAATCAATACTTTTATCCTTTGTTTGTTCTGCGGGAACATAACCAATGCCAGTCTTAACTTTCATAGTCATAGAGACTTTCTTAGGCTCAACAAGAGTAGCAATAACGTGATCTGGATCCATTACTTCAACACCTGCAGGCAATTCTAAATCTGAGGCAGTAATTGTTTTCGGAGATTTAACATCTAATTTAATTTCTGCTTCAGAAGGACCATCTAATTTGATAGCCATGTCTTTAAGATTTAACAATACATCAAGAATATCTTCTTTTATGCCTTCAATTGTTCCATATTCGTGTGAAACACCATCAATTTTAACTTCTGTTACAGCAGCTCCAGGCATGTAAGAAAGCATAATCCTTCTTAAACTATGACCAATTGTATAGCCAAAACCTCTTTCAAATGGCTCCAAAACAACTTTAAGGTTGTTCTTGTCGACTTCATCTACTTTTGCAACTTCAGGCGCTAAAACATTTAATTTATCTTCCATAATTTCCTCTATTATTTTGAGTACAACTCAATAATTAAGTTCTCATTGATTTCAGAACTTAGTTCACTTCGATCCGGGTAACTTAAGAATTTGCCCGTCATTTCATCGAAATTTACATCCAGCCAACTTGCTTTATCTTTTGATTTTGCAAGCTCTACAGCGGCCTTAATCCTTAAGTGTTCTTTACATTTTTCCGTTACTGATACTTCATCTTCTGGCTTAACATTATATGAAGGTATGTTCACAACTTTTCCATTAACATTTATAGATTTATGAGCAACTATTTGCCTTGCTTCTGCTCTAGTCACACCAAAACCCATTCTATAAACAACATTATCAAGTCTTGTTTCTAGTAAATTGAGGAGGTTTTCTCCTGTATTTCCCTGTGATTTAGCTGCTTTAAGATAATAATTTCTAAATTGTCTTTCCAAAAGACCATACATTCTTTTTACTTTCTGCTTTTCTCTTAATTGTGTTCCATAATCGGATAATCTTCCCCTAGACATTGAATTGCCAGGTTTTTTATCAAACTTACATTTTGATTCGACAGCTCTAGTGCCTGAAGTAAGCATTAAATCTGTGCCTTCTCTTCTAGAAAGTCTTAATCTTGGTCCTCTATATCTTGCCATTATACTCTTCTCTTCTTAGGAGGCCTGCAACCATTGTGTGGTAGCGGGGTCACATCCGTAATTTTGTTAATTCTTAGACCACAGCCATTTAAAGCCCTTATAGACGATTCACGTCCTGCTCCTGGTCCTTTCACTCTTACTTCTAAGTTAACCATTCCCATTTCTTTAGCCATATTTCCTGCTCTTTCAGCCGCAATTTGCGCAGCAAATGGTGTGCTCTTTCTTGAACCTTTAAAGCCTGCACCACCTGATGTTGCCCAACAGAGAGCATTTCCACCCATGTCTGTGATCATAACTATTGTGTTATTGAATGACGCTTTTACGTGTGCAATACCGTCTGTTACTATTCTTTTTGTTTTTTTCTTTCCAGCCATTATGCTTTTATAGGTTTCCTAGGCCCTTTTCTAGTTCTAGCGTTTGTTTTAGTTCTTTGACCTCTCAGTGGCAGACTTCTTCTATGTCTAATACCTCTGTAACAGCCTAAGTCCATTAGCCTTTTAATATTGAAGTTGATATCTCTTCTTAAATCTCCTTCTATTTGAAATGTTTTTAACTCATCTCTTATTTTGTCTAATTGGTCTTCTGTTAGCTCTGATACCTTTTTGGAGTATTTTATTTTAAGCTTATCGCAAATATCTTGAGCAGTTTTACGACCAATTCCATAAATATGAGTCAATGAAACATCTATATGTTTATTGTCTGGTATGTTTATTCCGCCTACTCTTGCCATGGTTATCCTTGTCTCTGCTTATGCCTTTTATTCTTACAGATCACAAATAATGTGCCTGATCTTTTCACTACTTTGCAATCTTTGCAAATCCTTTTTATTGACGATCTTACTTTCATCTTCTTCTACTCTTTTTTGAGCCGGAAATATTAGCATTTTTTAAGATAGATGCATATTGTTGGCTCATAACATATGACTGTATTTGTCTTTGTAGATCTAGCATTACAACTACGACAATAAGGACCGATGTCCCACCAAGATAAAAAGATATCCCAAAGCTGTTTATTAAAAGTAATGGAAGTATGCAAACTAATGATAAATAGAAGGCTCCAAATACTGTTAACCTTGAAAGAATTGTATCAATAAATGTAGCTGTTTGATCTCCAGGCCTTATACCCGGTATATAGCCTCCACTCCTTTTTAAGTTATCAGCCATATCGTTAGAACTAAAAGTTAATGCTAACCAAATGTAGCAAAACGAAACTATCAGAATCACAAATAAAAGAATGTACAGTGGTTGTCCAGGATTTAGGTAAAGCGCAAATTCTTGTAAACCACTTAACCCTTCAATATTTCCAAACCAAGATGATAATGTTGCAGGGAATAATAAAAATGTACTAGCAAAAATTGCTGGAATTACACCTGACATATTCAATTTCAAAGGCAGAAAACTTGATGGTGCCTGAACCATACCTCTAACTTGATGTCTTTGTGCATAATTAACTGTGATTTTTCTTTGTGCATTTTCAACAAATACCACTAAAGCAACAACCACTAGTGTTAGGAGGCCTAGAACAATCAAGATTAAGTAATTCAAATCACCTTGTTGAGTTTGTTCTAATGCTTGTCCAAATGCTCTTGGTACTCCAGTAATAATACTTGTTGCAATTATGAGGGATATACCATTTCCAATTCCTCTTTCAGAAATTTGCTCACCAAGCCACATCAAGAAAACTGTACCTGTAACAATTGATAACACAGCGACAATTGCTCCAAAAATACTGCTTGATTCAATTAGTCCAGCTGTCTGCAAAGTAACTGTTAAAGCAGTTGATTGAATAAGAGCAAATACTACAGTGCCGTATCTTGTATATTGTGTAATTTTATTTCTACCAGCTTGACCATCTTTTTTTAGTTCTTGTAAATATGGTAGTGAGTTAGAGAATAACTGCATTACGATAGCAGCGGAAATATAAGGTACAACACTTAGTGCAAAAATACTCATTCTTTCAAGAGCACCTCCTGAAAATAAGTTGAAGTACTGAAGAATTGTGCCTTGGCTTTGTTGGAATAAAGCTGCAACTTGCTCGGGGTTGATGCCAGGAATTGGAATATGTGTTCCAATTCTATAAACAAGGAGTGCAAAAGCTAGGAAACCTAGCCTTCTCCATAATTCAGACATTGAATTATCCAACTTTTACCCCTTTTGAAATTCTAATATTCTCATCAGTAGGTTTCTCGGCTAATTTGCCTTCACCAAAGATTTTTACTTTAAGTGTTGATTTTTTTATGAGGCCTAACTTTTTAAGATTTTCGATACTTATTTTCTTCACGCCTTCCAAATTTTTGACATTAATGCTTTCTGAGACTCTTGAAACTCTTGAAGTGAAGCCAAATTTTGGCAATCTCATTTGAAGTGGCATCTGCCCACCTTCAAATCCAGGTCTCACGTTTCCGCCTGACCTTGCTTTTTGTCCTTTATGTCCTCTTCCTGCTGTTTTACCAACACCAGAACCAGTCCCTCTGCCTACTCTTCTTCTTTCAGACCTAGATTTAGGATCTCCAATATTATTTAAAGTTAATTTATCCATATTATTTAACCTCTTCTACTGAGATAAGATAATCTACTTGATTTATCATGCCTCTTACAGATGGCGAGTCCTCAAGCACTCTTGAATCTCCAATACCTCTTAGACCAAGACCTTTGATTGATAATCTATGGTTCTTTTTTCTGCCAATAAGGCTTCTGAGTTGTGTGACCTTTAGCTTTGCCATTATTTTCTTCTCTCTTTTACTTTTTCAGGGGATTCCATCTTGGCAAGGCCTTCGACAGTAGCTCTTACAACATTAATAGGGTTTGTTGAGCCATAACACTTTGCAAGAACATTCTTAATACCTACAAGCTCTAAAACAGCTCTCATTGCTCCTCCAGCAATAATACCTGTACCTTCTGATGCAGGCTGCATATAAACTTTTGTTGCTGAACTTTTTTGGTTAATTGGGTACCAAATTGTATTACCATTGAGTTCAACATTTACTAAGCTTCTTTTTGCTTCATCAAGCGCTTTCTGGATTGCAACTGGGACTTCTTTTGCTTTACCTCTTCCATATCCTACTTTTCCATTGCCATCACCTACTACTGTAAGTGCTGTAAAAGACATGACTCTTCCGCCTTTAACAGTTTTTGCAACTCTATTAACCTGAACTAGCTTCTCAACTAGCGTATCTTGTCCCATATTTTGTGCCTGTAAATTTTCCATTAAAACTCTAAGCCTCCATCTCTTGCACCATCAGCTAAAGCTTTAACCCTGCCGTGATATTTATATCCTGATCTGTCAAAAGTAACTTTTTTGTGTCCCAAATCGATTGCTTTCTTTGCAATTTCAGCACCTATTTTTGAAGCAGCTTCAATATTGCCACCGTTCTTACCTTTGAATTCTTTTTGTTGTGTTGAAACAGTTGCAAGAACTTTCCCATTAGAGGAATCAATAAGTTGAGCAGTTATATTTTTAAGAGATCTGGAAACAGACACTCTCATTAACTGAACTTTTTGCAATTTTGCTCTAAGTTTTTTTGATCTTCTTACTCTAGCTAACTCTTTACTCATAACTTATCCTGCTGCTGCTTTTTTCCTTTCTTTTCTTGCAATATGTTCTCCATCAATGAAGATACCTTTACCTTTATATGGTTCAGGTGGTCTAAATGACCTAATCTCCGCACATACCTGTCCTAAAAGCTGTTTGTTGCATGATGAAATTGTAAGTTCTGTTTGACTATCTTGTGCTGCCTCTACAGTTGCAGGCAATTCATATTCCACAGGATGTGAAAAGCCCAGCGTAAAAGTAATTTTTTTGCCTTGAACTTTTGCTCGATAACCAACACCATTAAGTTTTACTTTCTTTTCAAAACCCTCACTAACACCTTTGACATAATTATTTACAAGTGCACGCATTGTTCCAGCCATTGCTCTCTCTTCGTCGTGGCTCCACTTAACTTGAAGCATATTTTCTTCAACAGAGAAATCAATGCTTTCATGTATATCAAGTGTCATTTCACCCTTAGGTCCTTTAAAATTAATAGTCTTACCCTCAGTTGTTAAATTGACTGATTCTGGAATACTGACTGGATCTTTAGCTATTCTTGACATTAAAATACCCTACAAATTACTTCGCCACCTAGTTGTTTTTTTATTGCTTCTCTATCAGTCATAAGTCCTTTACTAGTTGTTAAGACCTTTATACCAAGACCACCCTTATAAGGCTTAATTTCTTTACAGCTCAGATATTTTCTCAGACCAGGTCTTGATTCTCTGACTAATTCTTTAATTACTGGTTCTTCTTCAAAATACTTTAAAGTTATTTCTAACTCATCAAAATCTTTCTTAACTTTTTTCACACTATGAAGAAAACCTTCTTTAACTAAAAGCTTTGCCAATTCATGCTTAAGCTTAGAATAAGGTGCATTCACCGTTTCTTTACTTCGCATTAATGCGTTTCTAATTCTTGTTAATAAATCTGCTATCGGATCTGTCATATTATTACCAACTTGATTTTTTAATACCAGGCAACTTACCTGACATTGCTAATTCCCTTAATTTTGTTCTACTTAATCCAAATTTTCTGTATACGCCTTTAGGTCTCCCTGTTAAAGCACACCTACGGACAACCCTTGAAGGATTTGAGCTTCTTGGCAATTTTTGAAGTTTTCTTTGGATTTCCATTTTTTCTTCAAAAGTTGCTGCTTTTCTTTGCTCTTCTTTTAAGGCTGCACGCTTTTCAGAAAACTTTTCTACAAGTTTTATCTTCTTTTTTTCTCTTTCAATAATTGATTTTCTAGCCATTCTTACCTCTAAATGGAAAATTAAAACACTTAAGCAGTTCTTTTGCATCGCTATCTTTCAATGCTGATGTTGTTATTGCAATATCCATTCCTCTAAGTTTGTCGACTTTGTCATAATCAATCTCTGGAAAAATGATTTGCTCTTTTATTCCCATATTGTAGTTACCTCTTCCATCGAATGATTTCTCACTTAAGCCTCTGAAGTCTTTTTCTCTTGGAATTGCTAAATCTATAAGTCTTTCAAAAAAGTCATACATTTTTTCACCTCTAAGTGTTACTTTGCAACCAATTGGATACTCTTCTCTAATTTTGAAGGTTGCTACTGCTTTTCTAGCTCTTGTAATAACAACTTTTTGTCCAGAAATAGCTTCAAGATCTGCAACAGCATGTTCTAAAACCTTTTTGTCTTTTGATGCTTCACCAACTCCCATATTAATTGTAATTTTCTTAAGTTTTGGCACTTGCATAACAGATTTATACCCAAGCTTCTCTTTAAGCACTGGCACAATCTCTTTTGTATATTTATCTTTAAGCTTCATTATTTAACACTCTTGCCTGTTGATCTAAAAACTCTAACTTTTTTACCTTTTTCTTCTTTAAATGATAATTTGTCTTGTTTCTTCGTTTCACTGTTCCAAATCATCACATTTGAGAGGTTAATAGGCATTTCTTTTTCAACTATGCCTCCTGTGATTCCAAGCTGAGGATTCGGTCTTGTGTGTTTCTTAGCTAGATTTAAATCATTTACTACGCACTTATGACCAACTATCTTTTTTATATTTCCTCTCTTGCCTTTCTCTCTTCCTGAAATAACTATTACTTCATCACCTTCTCTTAGTTTTGTATTCTTTAATTTCATTAAAGTACCTCCGGTGCTAGTGAAACAATTTTCATAAATTTTGCTGTTCTTAATTCTCTTGTTACTGGGCCAAAAATTCTTGTTGCTACTGGTTCTTTATTTGTATTCAGCAACACTACTGCATTTTCATCAAACCCAATTTTGGATCCGTCTTGTCTTCTAACGCCTGACTTACTTCTAACGATCAGAGCATTCATCACAGACCCTTTCTTTATTTTGCTTTGAGGTAGAGCTTCTTTGATGGCTACTTTAATCACATCACCAATATTGGCTGTTCTTCTTTTAGAACCTCCTAAAACTTTGATACACATAACTCTTCTTGCCCCACTATTATCAGCGACACTTAGCATGCTTTGGGTCTGAATCACTCTGATTCTCCTTTCTTGACCACATCCACTAACATCCAATTTTTTGTCTTGGATATAGGTTTGCACTCTTGAATCCTAACGATATCTCCTTCGTTAGAGACTTCTTTTTCATCATGAACATGGTACTTCGTAGATAAACTAATATATTTACCGTATTTAGGGTGCTTTTTTCGTCTGTCGACCACAACAGTAACTGTCTTGTTCATTTTTTGACTTGTTACAGTCCCTTGTAATGTTCTAGCTGCCATTTTTTGTGTTAATCTCCGTTTTAATTCTTGCTATATTTTTTCTTGCTTCTTTTAAGGTATGGCTTTCTTTAAGTTGGCCCATTTTATGTTTGAAATTGCTTTCAAACAATAGTTTTCTATTGGCAATTAATTCAGTTTTTAAATCTTCTGTTTTCATCTTTTTAAAATCTTTTACTGTTTTCTTAGCCATTTGTACCTCTCTTCACAAAAGTTGTATTCATAGGAAGTTTTGCACCTGCTAATTCAAATGCTCTCTTTGCATCTTTTTCATCAACTCCTGCGACCTCATAAAGTATTTTTCCTGGCTTTATTGGGCTTGCCCAATACTCAACATTCCCTTTTCCTTTGCCCTGTCTTGTCTCGAGAGGTTTCTTTGTAATTGGTTTATCAGGAAATACTCTAATCCAAACTTTTCCTCCCCTCTTTATATGCCTTACTAATGCTCTTCTAGCTGCCTCAATTTGTCTTGAGGTTAACATTCCATGAGTTGTAGCCTTAAGACCAAAATCTCCAAAAGATACAGAAGAACCAGCAGAAGCAAAACCATTATTTCTGCCTTTCATTTGTTTTCTGTACTTTGTTTTCTTAGGCTGTAGCACCTTTATCTCCTCTATAAATCCAAACTTTTACACCTATGATTCCATAAGTAGTAAGCGCTTCGCTTGTAGCATAATCAATATCTGCTTTCAAAGTGTGGAGCGGCACTCGGCCTTCTCTATACCATTCAGATCTTGCTATTTCAGCACCATTTAGTCTTCCAGCTACTGATATTCTTATACCTTTAGCACCCTGTCGCATTGTATTTTGCACTGCTCTTTTCATTGCTTTTCTGAACATAATTCTTTTTTCAAGTTGCTGAGTAACTGATGTAGCAACTAACTGAGCATCAAGGTCTGGCTGCTTTACTTCGACAACATTAATTTTTACATCTTGGTTAATAATTTTCTTGAGTGCTTTTTTTATTTTTTCTATTTCTTCGCCTTTCTTTCCAATAACAACACCAGGCCTAGAAGTCTTTATATCTACAATAACTTCTTCCATTGTTCTTTTGATTATTACTGAGCTTATCGGTGCATTAGGCAATATCTCACGCACCCTATCTCTAACTTTAATGTCTTCTAACACAAGCTTTGAATAATCTTTTGATTTTGCAAACCATACAGAGTCATGGTCCCTTGATGTGCCTAATCTAAAACCTACAGGATTAACTTTCTGTCCCATCTTTAACCTCCTGTTTGCTGTCCTTATTATCTGATAATTTTATTTCGATATGGCACATAGGTTTTTTAATTCTATCTGCTCTACCTCTTGCCCTTATTTTTATTCTTTTCATTACTAAACCTTTGTTAACAATAATTGATTTTATTTTGAGATCATCAATATCTGTACTCTCATTATTCTCTGCATTAGAAATTGCTGAATCTAATAATTTCTTGATCAGTTTTGCTCCTTTTTGTTTTGAAAAGCTCAAGATGTCTAATGCTTTTTCCACATCAAGACCTCTTACCATGTCAGCTACTAGGCATGCTTTTTGCGGAGAGAGTCTAGCACCCTTTAAATAAGCTCTAACTTCCATTATTTTTTCACCTTCCTATCACCAGCATGCATCTTGAAGGTTCTTGTTATAGAGAACTCTCCAAGTTTTTGTCCAACCATGTCCTCTTTTACAAAAACAGGGATATGTTGCCTTCCGTTGTGGACCGCAATTGTAAGGTTAACCATATCTGGTGTAATCATTGAACTCCTAGACCAGGTCTTAATTGGTTTTCTATCATTTGTTGCTTTTGCTTTAGTTACCTTTTTTTCAAGAGATAAGTCTACAAATGGTCCTTTTTTACTAGATCTAGCCATTATTTATATCTCCTTTTCACAATTAATTTATCACTTGCCTTTGGTTTTCTTGTTCTGTAGCCTTTAGTTGGAACGCCCCAAGGAGTTACAGGGTTTCGTCCCCCAGAAGTTTTACCTTCACCACCTCCATGTGGATGATCAACAGGGTTCATAGCAACACCTCTTACTGTTGGCCTAACGCCTCTCCATCTTTTAGCCCCTGCTTTTCCAAGAGATTTAAGATTATGTTGTGTATTTGAAATAACTCCGATTGTAGCCCTGCAAGTTAATAAAATTTTTCTCATTTCCCCAGAACTAAGTCTTAATGTTGCATACTTTCCTTCTTTGGCAACCAATCTGGCAGTAGTACCTGCTGATCTTATTAATTGTGCTCCTTTTCCTGGTCTCATTTCCACACAATGCACCTCAGTACCTTGTGGTATCTCACTAAGTGGCAAACAATTGCCTGATTTGATCGGTGCTTTATCACCAGATATAACTTTTGACTTTTCTTTCAGATCTTTAGGAGCAATGATGTAAGCTTTTTCGCCATCTTTATATTCAATTAAGGCAATATTAGCTGATCTATTTGGATCATATTCAATTCTTTGAACTATTCCTTCAACATCAAATTTTTGTCTTTTGAAGTCAATCATTCTGTAGAGTCTCTTATGGCCACCGCCTTTATGTCTGACTGTAATATGGCCGTTATTATTTCTACCAGAGATTCGTTTTTTTGACTCAACAAGTGTTTTTTCGGGCCTGCCTTTGTGAAGATCTTCCCTTATAAGAACCCTAAACCTTCTTCCTGGAGATGTAGGTTTTGCTTTTATAATAGCCATTTTATTTAAAAGGATTCTCCATGTTAATTTCTTTGCCTTCAGCAAGCTTTATGTAAGCTTTCTTGTAAGTGCTTGTTTTGTATTTACCAAATCTTGTTCTTTTATTCTTAAACTTTGTGTTTAGAACTCTTACAGACACAACTTGAACTCCAAAGATTTCCTCTATAGATTGTTTTATTTCCACTTTTGTTGCTTCTTTAGCAACTTTGAATACATATGTATTTGATGTACTTTTTTCTATGGCAGCCTTTTCACTAATTACAGGATTCTTAATTGTTGTATAAATTTTTTCATTTAACATTTAATGCCTCCTTTAATATTGGTACTGCTGAGTGAGTTAGTAGTATGTGTTTAGCCTTAAGCAGATCATAAGGATTCACATCTTTTGCATCTAAGAAATTAAAATGCTTCAAGTTTCTTATAGCTAACATGGTATTTTGATCTAAGTCTGATGCAATGAGTAAAGCTGATTCTTGCCCACTTTTTTTAAAGTATTCATGAGCTAATTTTGTTTTTGGTTCTTTGAAACTAACATCATCCACAAGATCTAATCTTTTTTCAGATTTAAATTTTGAGAGAATTGAAGCTAAAGCTTTTTTTGCCATTTTTTTATTGATCTTTTTTGTGTAATTTTTTGTATTAGCAAAGGTAACGCCACCGCCTACCCAAAGAGGGCTTCTTATTGTTCCTGCTCTAGCACGACCAGTTCCTTTCTGTTTAAATGGCTTCCTACCTCCGCCTCTAACAGCTGATCTATTCTTAAGCATAACTGAGCCTTGCCTCTCATTAGACATATAGCTTGTTAAAGCTTGATGAACCAGAGATTCATTAAAATCAACTGCAAAGACTTCGCTTGGAAGTCTAGGTTTAGCTGCTTTTTTTGTTTCTGGTTTAGCTGCTTTTTTTGTTACTTTAGCTTCTGCCATTATTCTTTCTCATCCTCTTTATCTACTTTGTCTTGTTCTTCTACAACATTTGTTTCTTCATTGGGTGTTTCATCTGCAACTTCAGCTTCTTTTGTTTCTTCCTTTACAACTTCAGTGTCAGCATCAGCATCCACAGTCTCTTTTGCTTCAGTATTTTGACTTTCTTCCTTTGGTGCTTCAGGAGTTGCGACTTCTGCAACATTTTCAACAACCTCTTCTGTTTCATTTGCTGCATCTACAGCTTCTTCAACAATTGGCTCAAGTGAAAGTTTTGCACCATCTTTAATTGAAGGAGTAACCTTAACAAATGAACCTATTGATCCAGGTACTGCTCCTTTTACTAACAAAACATTCTCATCCAAATCAATTTTTTCTATCTCAAGATTTTGTACAGTTGTATTCTTATCCCCCATATGTCCAGCCATTTTTTTTCCTTTGAAAACTCTTCCTGGAAATTGACATTGTCCTATAGAACCTGGAGCTCTATGTGCTAAGGAGTTACCGTGAGTTGCATCTTGTGTTTTAAAGTTATGCCTCTTAACTACACCGGCAAAACCTTTTCCTTTTGATACTCCAGACACATCCACCTTATCTGTTCCGCTGAAAGGATGAAGTGTTATTTCTTTTGCATCAACTAAGTAATTGAATTCTTCTTCAGATAGATTAAATTCTGTAAGGTAACCTATTTCTGCATTATTATCTTTGAACTTTTTTTCTAAGCTTTTAGAAACTTTCTTTTTGGAGCCAAAGTTTACTTGAACGGCATAATAACCATCTTTTTCTGCAGTCTTTCTTTGAACAATTTTGCTGTCTGCAACAGATATAACTGTAACAGGTACAGAAGTCCCATTATCTTTAAAGACACGCGTCATCCCAACTTTTGTTCCAATTACTCCAAGCATTTTAATTAAGGGTTATTTTTACATCCACTCCAGCAGCAATATCTAAACGCATTAGAGCATCTACAGTTTGCTCAGTAGGGTTAATAATGTCGAACAATCTTTTATGTGTTCTTGTCTCGTATTGATCACGAGCTTTTTTATCTACATGAGGTGATGTAAGGATTGTAAGCTTTTCTTTTTTTACAGGCAGCGGAATAGGACCAACAACTTTTGCGCCGGTTTTTGTGACTGTCTCAAGAATTTCTTTCGTTGATTTGTCCACCAACTTATGATCGAAAGCCTTAAGTTTTATCCTAATTTTTTGCTGTTCCATAATCGCCTTTTAGATTAGAAAGACCACGATTTTAAGGCTTTAAATAGGGAGTGTCAAAGGATTTATCTAATTCTTATTGATAATTTCTTCTGTCAAATTTGATGGAACTTCTAGGTATTTTTCAAACTCCATGGTGTAAGTAGCTCTACCTTGAGTTGCTGACCTTAAATCTGTTGCATATCCAAACATTTCTGAGAGAGGCACTAATGCTGTTATAGCCTTTCCTGACGGGATATCCTCCATATTCTGGACCTGTCCTCTTCTTCTATTTAGGTCACCTACAACATCTCCCATATAGTCTTCAGGCGTCACAACTTCAACATCCATCATAGGTTCTAGTAGTACAGGGTTAGCTTTTAATGCTCCATCTTTAGCTGCCATAGATCCAGCAAGCTTGAATGCCATTTCACTAGAATCTACCTCATGATAGGAACCATCATATAGAGTAACTTTTACACCTTGAAGTGGATAACCTGCAACAACACCATTTTGTAATTGTTCTTGTACCCCTTTTGATACAGCAGGAATGTATTCTTTTGGTATGGAACCGCCTTTAATTTCATCTACGAACTCAAATTCCTCTTCACATGGTTCCATGCGCATCATAACGTGCCCATATTGACCTTTACCACCAGATTGTTTTGCATATTTATGTTCTACTTCTACGTGAGACTTTATTGCTTCTCTATATGCTACTTGTGGTTTACCAACATTAGCCTCAACACTAAATTCTCTTTTCATTCTTTCTACAAGAACTTCAAGGTGAAGTTCACCCATGCCTGAAATGATTGTTTGACCAGATTCTTCGTCTGAACTCACTCTAAATGATGGGTCTTCTTGTGCAAGTTTACCTAGAGCAATAGACATTTTTTCTTGATCAGGTTTAGATTTTGGTTCTACTGCAAGGGATATAACAGGTTCTGGAAATTCCATTCTCTCCAGTACCACTAAATCTTTTGCGTCTGATAGTGTGTCACCAGTAGTAACATTTTTTAGACCTATACAAGCTGCAATATCACCTGCTCTCACTTCTTTAATCTCTTCCCTATTATTTGAATGCATCTGAACCATTCTTCCAATTCTTTCTTTATCGTCTTTTACTGTATTTATAACACCATCACCTTGTGATAATACTCCTGAGTAGACTCTTACAAAGGTTAAATTCCCGACAAACGGGTCAGTTGCAATTTTGAATGCAAGTGCTGAAAAAGGTTCATCATCACTTGAACTCCTAGAGGTAGATTCTTCGGTTTTTGGGTGTATTCCTTCAATAGCTTTAACTTCATCAGGTGCAGGCAGATATTCAATAACAGCATCTAACACTGCTTGAACGCCTTTGTTTTTAAATGCTGAGCCACACAATGCTAGTGTGATTTCATTTGCTAAAACTCTCTGTCTTAAACCCTTCTTAATTTCATCTTCATTTAGCTCGCCAGATTCAAGGTATTTTTCCATCAGCTCTTCATTAGCTTCTGCAGCAGCTTCAAGAAGCTCTTCTCTTAGCGTTTCACATTTAGAAACTAGATCTTCCGGTATATCTGTATATTCGAATGTTGAGCCCTTATCGGCTTCATTCCATGTGATTGTCTTCATCTTAATTAGATCAATAACACCTTTGAAATCATCTTCAGCACCAATGTTATATTGAATTGGAACCACTGTTGCACCAAGTCTATCTCTAATCTGGTCTACAACTCTTTCAAAATCTGCACCAGCTCTGTCCATTTTATTAACAAACACAATTCTAGGAACTTCATATCTATTTGCTTGCCTCCAGACAGTTTCAGATTGTGGTTGGACACCGGATGAACCACAGAAAACTACAACAGCACCATCTAAAACTCTTAAAGATCTTTCTACTTCAATTGTAAAATCTACGTGACCAGGTGTATCAATGATATTGACTCTATGTTCTTCGAACTGTTGCTCCATACCTTGCCAGAAGCAAGTGGTTGCAGCAGATGTAATAGTTATTCCTCTTTCTTGTTCTTGTTCCATCCAATCCATGACAGCTGCACCATCATGAACTTCTCCAATTTTATGTGAGATACCAGTATAAAAAAGCACTCTTTCAGTAGTTGTAGTTTTACCTGCATCTACGTGTGCACATATTCCAATGTTTCGGTACCTATTTAATGGTGTTTTTCTAGCCATGATTAAAATCTAAAATGAGCAAAAGCTTTGTTAGCTTCTGCCATTCTATGCATATCCTCTTTTTTCTTAACTGCTGATCCTTTTCCATCTTTTGCTTCTTTGAGTTCGGCAGCTAATCTTGCTGGCATAGATTTTTCTTTTCTGTTTCTTGCAGCTTCTACAAGCCACCTCATTGCTAATGCAGTTCTTCTTTTAGATCTAACCTCTACTGGAACTTGATAAGTTGCTCCACCAATTCTTCTAGATCTTACTTCTACAACTGGTGCGACTTTATCTAAAATCTTTTTGAATACTTCTACCAGATCTTCGCCTTTACTATCTTTTTCTAGTTGCTCAAATGCACCATAAACAATGTTTTCTGCAATTGATTTCTTGCCATCGACCATTAGTTGGTTCATGAACTTGGCAATAATTTCGCTTTCGTATTTTGAATCTGGAATAATTTTTCTTTTAGGTGCTGCTCTTCTTCTCATTACTTACCTCTCTTAGCACCATACTTAGATCTTCCTTGTTTTCTTTCTGATACTCCAGACGTATCTAAGGCTCCCCTTACGGTGTGATATCTAACACCAGGTAAATCTTTTACTCTGCCGCCTCTTATTAAGACAACTGAGTGTTCTTGTAGATTATGGCCTTCACCACCTATATATGAAGTCACTTCAAAACCTGAAGTAAGTTTTACTCTACAGACTTTTCTTAGAGCTGAATTAGGTTTTTTTGGTGTTGTTGTATACACACGCGTGCATACACCTCTTCTTTGAGGGCAATTTTTTAAAGCAGGAACATCACTCTTTGTAGCTTTTGTTCTACGTGGTTTCCTAACTAATTGATTTATCGTAGCCATTTTTTAAAAACTGAATAATAAAGCAGTGCTAATCATGGGTCAATGTTTACTGAAAGCTTTCCAATAATTCTTTTTTCAATGCTTCTTCAATATCTTGTATTTCTTCTGAAGATACACTTGCTTTTTGATTCGCTGCAAAACCTGTACCAGCTGGTATTAACCTTCCTACAACGACATTTTCTTTTAACCCTCTTAAGGTATCTTTTTTGCTAGTAACTGCTGCTTCAGTAAGAACCCTTGTGGTTTCTTGGAAAGATGCTGCAGAGACAAATGAATCTGTTGATAAAGCTGCTTTAGTAATTCCTAAAAGCATTCTATCGAATACAGCTGGCTTCTTATCTGAAGCTACAAGGTTCTTATTCGATGCTCTAACTTTAGTTAGTTCAACTATATCTCCTTCCAAATATTCACTATCGCCTTGTTCAGTAATAGTTACTTTCTTCATCATTTGTCTGCTTATTGTCTCAATATGCTTATCATTGATTACAACACCTTGAAGCCTATAAACATCTTGTACTTCAGCAATTAAATGTTTTGCAAGTTCCTCAACACCATGCATGGCTAATAAAGCATGAGTATCAACTGGACCATGGCAAAGGATATCGCCTTTCTCTATATGATCTCCTTCAAGAAATGCTACTGCTCTATATTTTTGTATCATCATCTCTACTGGTTCGCCTTTCTCAGGTGTAATAACTAATCTTTTTCTGCCTTTGGTTTCTTTACCATATGAGAGAACACCTGTGGCTTCAGCATATATAGAACCATCTTTAGGTTTTCTTGCTTCAAATAAGTCAGCAACTCTTGGAAGACCACCAGTAATATCTTTAGTCTTAGTACCTTCAACTGGTACCCTTGCTATAAATTCACCAGTAGAAACTTTATTTCCATTATTTTTCATAAGGATTGACTTTGAAGGCAGCGAGTAAGAAGCAATAACTTTCTTTTTGCCATCTAATACTGTAATTGATGGAGTCATTCCTTTACCCTTAACAGGCCTATCGTTCGCATCTATGACTTCCCTTGTAGTTGAGCCTGTTAAATCATCAACATCAACTTTCATAGTTACATCTTCAGTCAAGTCATTGAATGAGATTGTTCCTTCAACCTCAGCAATAATTGGTAAAGTGAGAGGGTCCCATTTTGCAATTAAAGTTCCTGGTTCAACTTTTGTTTTATTACCATACAAGATCTCAGCACCATAAGGTATTGAGTATTTTTCAAGAAGGTTTTCTTCTTCATCTTGTATCGTGAAATGAGCATTTCTAGATACAACAACTAATTCACCATTTTTCTTTTCGACTGTTTTTAAAGATGTATCAAATACAATATTTCCACCTCTAAGAGTTGTAACAGAATCATCTTCTGCAGTTCCAGATGCAGCTCCACCAATATGGAAAGTTCTCATAGTTAATTGTGTTCCTGGCTCACCAATTGACTGAGCAGCAACCACACCAACAGCTTCACCTATGTGCACAAGATGGCCCCTTGCTAAATCTCGGCCATAACACTTAGCACATAATCCATGACTTGCTTCACAAGTTATTGGAGATCTGATCTTAATTTTCTTAACACCAGAGTTTTGAGCCTCAACAGCAGTTTCTTCATTGAATAAATGTCCTTTTTCAAAGAGGACTTTTCCATCTTTCTTAATATCTTCTTGCAGCACTCTTCCTAAAATTCTTTCTGATACAGTTTGTATAACTGAAGCGCCATCAATAATTGCTTCTACAGTAATGCCTTCTTCAGTGCCACAATCATCGGATGTAATAACTACATCTTGTGAGACATCAACAAGTCTTCTTGTTAAATACCCTGAGTTTGCAGTCTTAAGAGCTGTATCAGCTAGACCTTTTCGAGCTCCATGTGTAGAAGTGAAATACTCAAGCATAGATAGGCCTTCTCTGAAATTAGAAGTGATAGCACTTTCAATAATGCTTCCATCTGGTTTAGACATTAAACCTCTCATTCCTGCTAATTGCCTAATTTGTGCAGGTGAACCTCTAGCGCCTGAATCAGCATACATGAAGACACTATTAAACGAAGGTGTAATGGTTTCGTTGCCGTCTTTATCTATATCTACTTTATCACCCAAAGCACCCATCATAGAGTTAGCAACTTTTTCATTTGTTCTCGACCAAATATCAATGATCTTGTTGTATTTTTCGCCTTTAGTAAGTAAGCCTGATTCAAATTGTTGTTCAATATTCTGAACTTCATTTTCTGCACTTGAAATAATTGATGTCTTATCATCAGGTATTTCAAAATCATTAACACCTATTGATGCTCCTGATGAAGTTGAATATTCAAATCCTAGATACATTAAATTATCTGCAAACAAGACAGATTCTTTTAAACCAAAATCTTTATATACGCTTGCTATCAAGTCCAGAAGGTCTCTCTTCTTAAGTGTTTTATTTACTTTCTCAAATGCTAAGCCCTTTGGAACAATTTCATACATTAAACATCTTCCGACGGTTGTTTCGTATAGTTTCTTACTATCAACCTCATTAACTCTTACTTTGATTCTAGTGTGAAGATTAATTTGCTTTTCGAGAAACGCTCTTTTAACCTCATGCACATCAACAAAAGTTCTACCTTCGCCTGGAAGATTAAAATCTTCTTTGGTCAAATAATAAATTCCTAAAACAACATCTTGGTTTGGTTGAATGATAGGTTCGCCACTTGCTGGTGAAAGAATATTATTTGTAGACATCATTAGTGTTCTTGCTTCTAATTGTGCTTCTATCGAAAGTGGTACATGAACTGCCATTTGATCACCATCGAAGTCTGCATTAAATGCTGTACATACTAAAGGATGTAGTTGTATAGCTTTTCCTTCAATTAATACAGGTTCAAAAGCTTGTATTCCTAATCTATGCAGAGTCGGCGCTCTATTAAGCATCACCGGATGTTCTCTAATAACTTCGTCTAAACAATCCCAAACTTCAGGTGTTTCTTCTTCAACAAGCTGCTTTGCAGCTTTAATAGTTATTGTTATGCCTTTCTGTTCAAGCTTATTAAAAATGAATGGTTTAAAAAGTTCTAAAGCCATTTTTTTAGGCAATCCACATTGATGTAATTTTAAAGTTGGTCCAGACACAACTACTGACCTACCGGAATAATCAACTCTTTTTCCAAGCAAGTTCTGTCTGAATCTTCCTTGTTTACCTTTAATCATGTCTGCAAGAGATTTAAGTGGTCTTTTATTTGTTCCTAGAATAGCTCTTCCTCTTCGGCCATTATCTAATAGCGCATCCACTGATTCTTGAAGCATTCTTTTTTCATTTCGAACGATAATCTCAGGGGCTCCAAGCTCCAAAAGTCTCTTTAACCTATTATTTCTATTGATTACTCTTCTGTAGAGATCATTTAGATCCGATGTAGCAAATCTACCACCATCTAATGGAACCAGAGGTCTTAAATCTGGTGGCAATACAGGCAGTACATTCATTATCATCCACTCTGGTTTCTGGCCACTCTCTCTGAAAGCTTCCATAAGCTTTAATCTTTTTTGAAGTTTCTTAATTTTTGTTTCGGAATTACTAGTACTTAATTCTTCGCGAATCTGCTGAGTCTCTTTTTCAACATCTACATCCGAAAGAAGTATTTGAACAGCTTCAGCACCCATCATTGCAGTGAAGTCATCATCATACTCATCAAGTGCTTCGTAATATTCATCTTCTGTAAGTAATTGTCCTTTTTTCAAGTCTGTGATTCCTGCCTCAACGACTACAAAACTCTCATAGTAAAGAACTCTTTCTATCTCTCTTAAGGTCATATCTAGGAATAACCCAATTCTTGAAGGTAAAGATTTTAGAAACCAAATATGCGCTACTGGAGAAGCCAGTTCAATATGGCCCATTCTTTCTCTTCTTACTTTAGTGGCTGTAACCTCAACACCACATTTTTCGCATATTACTCCTCTGTGCTTTCTTCTCTTATATTTTCCACATAAACACTCAAAATCCTTTATAGGACCGAAAATCCTTGCGCAAAATAAACCATCTCTTTCAGGCTTGAAAGTTCTATAGTTGATAGTTTCAGGCTTCTTTACTTCTCCCCAAGACCATGACCTAATCATTTGTGGAGATGCTAGCCCACAAGAAATTAAATCAAAATTTCTTTTTGAGCTTCGGTTTATGTTTTTAATTATATCTTGCATATTATTTCTCTTTTGAGTCCTCAAGTTCTAAGTTAATGCCAAGTGCTTTAATCTCTTTACTTAATACGTTAAATGATTCTGGCACACCCGATTCAACCTCATAGTTTCCGTCTACAATATTCTTGTAAACCTTTGATCTTCCAGCTATATCGTCAGATTTAACTGTAAGCATTTCTTGCAGTGTGTAAGAGGCACCATAAGCTTCAAGTGCCCATACTTCCATTTCACCAAATCTTTGGCCACCAAACTGAGCTTTACCGCCTAAAGGTTGTTGAGTTACTAAACTATAAGAACCAGTAGATCTTGCATGCATCTTATCATCAACCAGATGATTAAGTTTAAGCATGTACATGTAACCAACTGTTACAGGTCTATCAAACTTTTCGCCAGTTCTACCATCAAATAGATCAAACTGCCCACTCTCAGGAAGATCTGCATATTTAAGTAATTCTTTAATTTGATGCTCATTAGCTCCATCAAATACTGGTGTAGCAAATGGAACACCATTTCTTAGGTTATCGGCTAATTCTTTTACTTCCTGATCTTTCAATGAATTTATATCATCTTTTTCATGAGGTCCAAATGAATAGATATCATTAAGTACTTTTTTGACACTCTCAATCTTTTGTTTTGATTTAAGCATGCCATCAATTTTGTCACCAAGGCCTTTGGCAGCTAGCCCAAGATGTGTCTCGAGTATTTGACCAACGTTCATTCTAGAAGGAACACCAAGAGGATTTAAAACAATATCAACTGGCTCACCATGCTCATCATATGGCATGTCTTCTACTGGAACTATGCTTGATATCACACCCTTATTACCATGCCTTCCAGCAAGCTTATCACCCGCTTGAATCTTTCTTTTTACAGCAAGATAAACTTTCATTACCGATAAGACACCTGGTGCAAGATCATTACCACCATCAATTTTCTTTTTAAAGATAGCCATTTTCTCTTTATTTTCTGACTGGTATTTTTTGAACTGATCAGCAATATTTTTCTGTAGATCTGATACTTTTTTATTCTTAACTTTAAGCTTCAATAAAGCATCCAAATCCATTTCTTCAATACTTTCTAGCGTTATCTTTCCTTTTGTAGTTACTAAGTTTTCTTTCTTAAGAGCCTGGATGACAGTATTTTTTAAAGAGTTTGTAACAATTCTCATTTCATCATCTAGATCTTTGCTAAATTCTGAATTCATTAAAGACTCATTACTTTTTGCTCTAGGATTCTTCTCTGCACCATCTCTAGTAAAAATTTGTACATCAATAACCGTTCCTGTAACACTTGAAGGAACTCTTAATGAAGTATCTTTAATGTCAGAAGCTTTTTCTCCAAATATTGCTTTTAGAAGTTTTTCTTCAGGTGATAATTGAGATTCACCTTTTGGAGTGACTTTTCCAACAAGAATATCTCCAGCTTCAACTTTAGCTCCTACATAAACAATACCGTTTTCATCTAGTTTTGATAGAGCTGATTCACTAACACCTGGTATATCTGAGGTAATTTCTTCCATACCAAGTTTTGTGTCTCGAGTGATACATGTTAATTCTTGTATGTGAATGCTTGTTAGCCTGTCTTCTTGAACTACTCTTTCAGAAACTAAGATTGAATCTTCATAGTTAAAACCATTCCAAGGCATAAAAGCAATTCTCATGTTTTGGCCAATTGCCAATTCACCCAGGTCTATAGAAGGTCCATCAGCAATGATATCTCCAGCTTTCACATGGTCACCTTTCTTAACAAGAGGTCTTTGATTAACACAAGTATTCTGATTTGATCTTGTGTATTTGACTAGATTATAAATATCAACACTAACATTGTCGCCTGAAGATACTTTTATAACGATCCTTCCACCGTCAACTGAATCAATAACTCCAGCATTTCTCGCTTCAACACATGCACCTGAATCACTTGCAACTTGTCTTTCTAAACCCGTCCCAACTAATGGCTTCTGAGGAATAAGTGTAGGCACAGCTTGACGCATCATATTTGATCCCATTAATGCTCTGTTTGCATCATTATTTTCTAAGAACGGAATAAGAGATGCTGCTACTGACAGTACTTGCTTTGGCGAAACATCCATTAACGAAATCATCCCAACACTAACAAGACTGGTCTCACCTTGGTGTCTTGCTGTTATAAATTCGTTTTGAATCTTGCCTTTCTTATCAACTTCTATATTTGCTTGAGCAATATAATGATTGCTTTCCATTATTGGTGATAGATAAATGATTTCATCTGTTACTTTTCCGTCTTTAACTACTCTGTAAGGAGTTTCTATAAATCCATATTTATCTGTTCTAGCATAGGTTGATAATGAATTGATCAATCCAATGTTTGGACCTTCAGGTGTTTCTATAGGGCACACTCTACCATAATGAGTAGGGTGAACATCTCTAACTTCAAAACCTGCTCTTTCTCTAGAAAGACCACCTGGCCCCAAAGCTGAAACTCTTCTCTTATGCGTAACTTCTGATAATGGGTTATTTTGGTCCATAAATTGTGACAATTGGCTTGAACCAAAAAATTCTTTGAATGCTGCTGTGATTGGTTTTGCATTTATTAAGTCTGAAGGCTTATATCCCTCAGTTTCTGCCATACCAAGCCTATCTTTTACAGCCCTTTCAACTCTTACTAGAGCAATTCTTAGCTGATTAGCTGTCATTTCACCAACAGATCTTATTCTTCTGTTTCCAAGGTGATCTATATCATCCACAGTGTCTTTACCATTTCTTATATCAACTAACTTTCTTAAAACTGTGACGATATCTTCTTTTGTAAGCACATATGTATCTGATCTGTCTTCGATTTTTAGCCTCCAATTAAGCTTCATACGACCAACATCTGATAAGTCATATCTATCTTCAGAGAAGAAGAGATTATTAAATAAGATTTCGGTTGATTCCTTAGTTGGTGGCTCACCTGGTCTTAACATTCTATAGATATCAACAAGGGCTTCAGCTCTTGTTCTGCTTGGATCGTTTCTTAATGTATCTGCAATATATGAACCACTATCTATAGTATTTACATAGAGAACTGAAAATTCTTCAACTTTCTCATCTAGTAATTTTTTTAGCGCAGTTTTGTCCAACAATGTATTAGATGCATATAGAATTTCTCCAGTCTCTTTATTAACAATATCCTGGCCTAGTGTTTGACCGATAAAATCATCAAATTCTACTTCAATAAGTCCATTCTTTTGTTTTGAGTGATCGGCAGCAACTTTTGCATTAATTCTCTTTCCAGATGCTACTTTCTTTCCGCCTACCTCTATATCAAAATCAAAAGCTTTGCCTTTTAACTCATCAGGAGTAATAGATAGGTAAATTTTTCCATTTTTTGTAACAACATTAATTTTCTTATAGAAGGTATCTAGAATCTCTTGATCAGTCATATCAAGTGATTTAAGGATTGCAGTTGCAGGGAATTTTCGTTTTCTATCTATCCTTGCATATATCAAGTCTTTAGCATCAAATTCATAGTCTAACCAAGAACCTCTATATGGGATTATTCTTGCAGCATACAGTACTTTCCCTGAAGCATGTGTTTTTCCCTTATCGTGGTCAAAAAATACACCTGGTGACCTGTGTAGTTGAGAAACTACAACTCTTTCAGTTCCGTTAACTACAAAACTGCCGTCTTTTGTCATTACTGGTATTTCTCCAAGAAATACCCTATCAGACATAGGCGTTCCTTTTACTGTCTTATACCCAGTAGCTTTATCCATAAAGCGTAACTGTAGATTTACATATAATGGCACAGCATATGATATTCCTTTTGTTTTACATTCTTGAGGTGTAAATAGGCATTCGCCTAATTCATAGCTGATGTAATCTAAAGCTGCATTATTAGAAGCACTATTAATTGGAAAAATAGATTTAAATACTTCCTCAAGACCGCTTTCATCTCGTTTTGAAGGATCTGAACCTACTTGTAAGAACTCTGCATAAGAATCAGTTTGAGTTTTAAGCAGATATGGCAAAGACATTACGTTCGGCAAAACACCGAATTGTCTTCGAATACGTTTTTTCTCAGTAAAAGAGTATGTCATTAAAATTGATTAGTCTGAGACTATTTCATCTCAGCTTGTGCACCAGCTTCTTGGAGTGCTGCAACAAGTGCTTCCGCGTCATCTTTACTAGCGCCTTCCTTTACAGTCTTAGGAGCGCCATCAACTAAATCTTTAGCTTCTTTTAAGCCTAAATCAGTAGCGGCTCTAACAGCTTTAATCACTGCGACTTTTTTGTCACCAGCTGCTGTTAACACAACATCATAAGCACTTTTTTCTTCTGCTTCTGCTGCTTCACCTGCGTCACCACCACCTGCTCCAGCAGCTACTGGTGCTGCTGCAACTGCTGCTGCTGTTACGCCAAACTTTTCTTCGATGTCAGAAATAAGATCAACAAGATCCATTACTGACATATTTGATATAGATTCTAATATTTCTTCTTTAGTCGCCATTATATTCTCCTTATTCTTTTTGCTCTTTCACACTAGTGAGTGTTCTCGCAAATTTAGAAGGAACCTCATTAATAAGAGAAGCAATTTTACCCAAAGGTGCCTTCAAAAGTCCAGCAAATTTTGAAATAGCTTCAATAAATGTTGGTAAATTGGCCAATTTATTGATTTCAGCTGCTTCAAAGTGCTTTCCATCGATTGATAACCCTTTAATATTGAGGTTTTCGTTCTTCTTTGCGAATGATTTTAAAATCTTAGCTGCTGCACCTGGTTCTTCATATGAAAAAGCAAGCATAGTTGGTCCATCAAGATACTCATCTACACCTTCGTAGTTCGTTCCTTTAAGACCTAATTTAACTAATGTATTTTTAGCAACCCTAAACTTTACATTAGATTTGAAACCTTCAGACCTTAGTTCATTTGCTTCTGAGACTTTTAAACCTCTAGCATCAGCCAATACTAATGATGATGCGTTATTTGCAAGTTCGTTTACGTCTGAAACGATTTTCTTTTTGTCTTCTATACTTAGTGCCATAAAATTTTATTTATTTAATACGAAAACTGGATGTCGTGAAACAATCTATGAAGGAAATTAAGCTCTCGCACCTTCAGTCTTCGATGTCTCAAAATTGAGAGACGTCAATTCTATACCCTGGACCCATTGTTGTCGAGAGATAAATATCTTTTATATAAATCCCTTTTGAGGAAGCAGGTTTTAGTCGTTTAATTTCTGCCATAAAAGAATTGAGGTTTTCTGTTAATTTTGTTTTATCCATTTCTGAATTGGCGATTGTTCCTTGAACAATTCCTTCTTTTTCGGTTTTGAATCTTACTTGACCATGTTTTACATCTTTTACTGCTTTTTCAATATTTTCTGTGACGGTTCCTGATTTAGGATTAGGCATTAATCCTTTTGGACCTAGTACCTTTGCTAATTTGCTTACAACTTTCATCATTGATGGTGTAGTAACTGCTACATCAAAATCTATATTTCCATCTTTATATTTCTCAAGCAATTCATCAGTACCAATAAAATCAGCACCTGCACTCTTTGCTTCTGTTGCTTTTTCACCATCCACAAATGCAACAACTTTGACATCTTTACCTAATGAATGTGGCAATGTTAATGAACCTCTTACATTCTGATCTGATTTTTTAGGATCAATTCCTAAACTAACTGCAACATCAACTGATTCAACAAATTTTCTTTTAGGCTGACTTGTAACCATCTCTACAGCTTCATCAACAGAAAGAACTTTTTCTAAATCTAAGGTCGGTAATTCTTTTTTGTATTTTGTATTTTTCATTATTCTCTAATTTCTATTCCCATACTTCTTGCTGTTCCAGAAATAATCTTTATAGCTGCTTCAATATCGTTACAATTCAAATCAGCCATTTTCATCTCAGCAATTTCTTGCACTTTGGCTACTGGCAATTTGGCAACTTTATTTCTATTTGGCTCACCACTTGCTTTATCCAAGCCCGCAGCTTTCTTTAATAGTACTGCTGCTGGTGGTGATTTAGTTATAAATGTAAATGTTCTATCTTCATAAACAGTAATCTCTACAGGAACCTTAAGGCCTTTTTCCATTTCTTTAGTCTTGTCATTAAAAGCATTACAAAAATCCATAATATTTAGACCATGCTGACCTAATGCTGGTCCAACTGGTGGACTTGGATTAGCTCCGCCTGCAGGAACTTGCAATTTAATTATTGTCATTATTTCTTTAGCCATATTAATTCTTCTCTACTTGGGAAAAATTTAGTTCAACCGGTGTAGACTTCCCAAAAATACTAACCGAAACTCTAATAAGATTTTTCTCATAGTCAACCTCTTCAACTATTCCATTAAAATCATTGAAAGGTCCATCATTAATTCTTACTGTTTCACCAGATTCAAATATAGTTTTAAATACAGGTTGTTCAGATGTTTCTTCAACTCTGTTTGTTATTCTACTTAATTCTCTTTCAGATAAAGGCATTGGCTTATTCTTAGTTCCGCCTAAAAAACCCATTACATTAGGTGTTTTTCTAACTAGGTGCCAAGTATCATCATTCATCTCCATTTGAACTAGCATATAACCTGGAAAGAATTTTCTTTCCATCTGCTTTTTCTGACCTTTCTTAAGCTCAGTTACTTGTTCTGTAGGAATCATTATTTCTCCAAACATCTTTGAAAGTCCTGACATATCAATTCTTTCTTCTAAAGCTGCTTTAACTTTTTTTTCACAGTTTGAGAAAGCTTGTATTACGTAATAATCCATTAATCTAACCTAATATAAATCTTGATAAGAACGATAAGAATGAGTCCAGCCCCCAAAATACTAAAGCTAGAATCAATATCATTACTATGACCATAATTGTCATCTGAGTAGTTTCACCTCTACCAGGCCAAACTACTTTTGCAATTTCTGACCTTGAGTCCGAAATTAATTTGACTGCATTTTTTCCAAATTGCGTTTGACCCAAAACTCCTAGTGAAATACCAAGCAACCCAACAAGAAGAAGAACTCTATATAACAAACCAAGATCTTCTAGATAAGTAAATAAAATGACTGCAGAAAAACCTGCAGTCAGAGAAATCAACCATAAAATGTTGTTAAGTGTGCTATTCATAATATAAGCTGGCAGGCCCGGAGGGAATCGAACCCACAACCTGCGGTTTTGGAGACCGCCGCTCTGCCAATTGAGCTACAGGCCTTTGCGATCTCCTAAGTATATAACCTTAATGTCTCTTTATAAATATTAAGAAACAATCTTAAGAACAATACCTGCTCCTACAGTTCTACCACCTTCACGAACTGCGAAACTTAAACCTTCTTCCATAGCAATTGGAGCTATTAGCTCACAATTTAGTTCATCAACTGTATCACCTGGCATAACCATTTCTACGCCATCAGGAAGTGTAACTTCACCAGTAACATCAGTTGTTCTGAAATAAAATTGCGGTCTATAACCTTTAAAGAATGGTGTATGTCTTCCACCTTCTTCTTTGCTTAATACTGTAATTTTAGCTGTGAATTTAGTGTGTGGCTTAACAGAACCAGGCACAGCGAGAACTTGTCCTCTCTCTACTTGATCTCTTTCAACACCTCTAATTAGAACTCCACAGTTTTCACCAGCTCTTCCTTCATCAAGTGTTTTTCTAAACATCTCAACACCTGTACAAGTTGTTTTTGAAGTTTCTTTGATACCTACAATTTCTAGGTCATCACCAGTTCTTACGATACCTCTTTCAACTCTTCCAGTTACAACAGTACCTCTACCAGTAATTGTGAAAACGTCTTCAATAGGCATTAAGAATTGCTTATCAACAGGTCTTTCTGGTTGTGGGAAGTAGGAATCTAATGATTTTACTAACTCAACAACACTTTCGACATATTTTGCATCTCCTTCTAGAGCTTTAAGTGCACTACCTCTAATAATAGGTGTATCATCACCTGGGAAATCGTACTTATCTAACAATTCTCTAACTTCCATTTCGACAAGCTCAAGTAGCTCTTCATCGTCAACCATGTCAGCTTTATTTAGATAAACAACAATATTAGGTACACCAACTTGCTTAGCAAGAAGAATGTGTTCTCTTGTTTGAGGCATAGGACCATCAGCAGCACTTACAACTAATATTGCGCCGTCCATTTGAGCAGCACCTGTAATCATATTTTTTACATAGTCTGCGTGACCTGGACAGTCAACGTGTGCGTAATGCCTATCATTACTACTATACTCAACATGAGAAGTAGCAATTGTTATACCTCTTTCTTTTTCTTCAGGAGCGTTGTCGATACCGTCGAATGCTACCGCTTCGCCACCAAATGTATCTGCACAAACCTTAGTCAATGCAGCTGTTAACGTTGTCTTACCATGGTCGACGTGTCCAATCGTTCCCACGTTGATGTGTGGTAAGCTTCTATCAAATTTTTCTCTAGCCATATTTCCCTCTTTTGTTTGGAGCTCATAACCGGATTTGAACCGGTGACCTCTTCCTTACCAAGGAAGTGCTCTACCTACTGAGCTATATGAGCGCATATCATATACCCTAAAACGTAAAGCTTCAACCATTATATACCTTATTTAAATGGGGTAGAAATGGTGGAGGGGGAAGGATTCGAACCTTCGAAGCACGAGGCGGCAGATTTACAGTCTGCTGGGTTTGACCGCTCCCCAACCCCTCCAGGGTGAATTTGTTATTATCAACTTAGAAATTAGTTAGTCAATACATATATAATCCTTTATAAGAATATGAAACATTTTGTAAATAACAGAAGTCTTTTTAATGAATATCCTGAGGGCGTATCGGAAATTATTTTTGGAGCTGGATGCTTTTGGGGTGTAGAAAGAGTTTTTTGGGAATTAGATGGAGTATGGGTAACCTATGCTTCTTATTCTGGTGGACGAAGACCAAATCCAAGTTATGAGCAAGTATGCACAGGAGTAACAGGACATGCTGAGACAGTCAATGTAATTTATGACTCAAAGAAAATAACCACAGAAGAATTGCTCAAGGTTTTTTGGGAATGCCATGACCCAACTCAAGGGAATAGACAAGGCAATGATATAGGAGCTCAATATAGGTCAGTTATATATTGTCAAAGTGATAAGCAAATGAATGCAGCAAGCGAATCAAAAGTCGTATTTAATAACGAATTAAAACAAAGTGGTTTCTCAGAAATTACAACTGAGATAAAGATAAATCAGGCTTGTTATCCTGCAGAAGAGTACCATCAGCAGTACTTGGCAAAAAATCCTAATGGATATTGCGGTATTAAAGGTACTGGTTGTGTACTTCCACCATTGTAAGTAACCATATATTTGGTGTAGAATTTTCGCTCGGGCCACCTTAGCTCAGCTGGTAGAGCAACTGATTTGTAATCAGTAGGTCGTCAGTTCGACTCTGACAGGTGGCTCCATTATTCTGAAACTAAACTAAGTGATTTTCTCTAGATCTTTCAGCAGTATGAACTATACCGCTTTTTGTTTTATATGGTTTTGCTTTTATACCTTTTGTTCCCTCCTTTATAAAAAGAAAGAGGCACATTGAGATTATTGAAAGACATCCCAGAAAGCCTACTATAATGTATTGAACCATGGTTTTATTATACAGTAATTACGGTACAAATAAATTGTCAATAAGAGCATTATGCAAAGAAAAGACTTAAAAATTCTTCTTTTACAGATTAGGGATGATCCAAATGTTAGAAAAGAAGAGCTTGAAAGCTTCGCAAAATATAGCGATTTAGAGCTTGATCAGTTTACAGTTCTAAATGTCTTTGATATTCCTAAATTTAATAATGATGTCCTAGATGGTTTCCATGCTTTATATGTGGGAGGGGCAAGTGAAGCTAATGTTCTGGAGCCTGAGAAATATCAATTTGTAAATGACTGTATAAGTTTAATCAATTATGCAGGTGAGAAAGGTATACCAACTTTTGCTTCATGCTTTGGTTTTCAATTGGCCGTCTTAGCTTTTGGAGGAACGATATTAAGCAAAGATAGTGATTATGAAATGGGAAGCATTCCAATAAGACTTACTAACTTAGCTGAAATTGATCCGGTTTTTAAGGGCACTTCTGATAATTTTGATGCCCTTTCTATTCATAGACAATACGCTATCGAACTACCTGCAAATCTGGATTTACTTGCTTATACAGATCAGTGCTTACATAGCTTTAAACTTCGGAATAAACCCTTGTGGGCATTTCAGTTTCATCCAGAAGTAGACAGAGCTACTGTTTTTAAAAGATTAGCTATATACAAAGAAGCCTATACAAATAGCGAAGATGAGTTTCAGAGCGTGCTTGATTCCTTAGTAGAAACCCCTGAATCTCACAATCTTATGCTTAATTTTGTTAATAGAGTATTGCTCTAAAATTTCTCGGGGTAATCTAAAACTAAATATGTAAGTGCTTTTACTCCTTCATCTAAAGCAGAGTCGTCAACATAGAAATAAGGAGAGTGATTACCAGCAACCTCTGTTTTATCTCCAAAATTAGCTGAAGCTTCTGCTCCAGGCTTATTGATGCCAAGCCAGAAGTATAGGCCAGGGATCTCTTGAGAAAAATATGAAAAGTCTTCAGCTCCAGTAACGGGTGTATTTGACTCAAAAAACTTGCCAGGTGAAGCTTGCTTCAAAGAATCAGTCATTTTTGAAACTAGCTCAGGGTTATTAACTGTTACTGGGTAAAAACCACCAACATCAAATTCAACTTTAATCTCAGTACCTGTGCCAACTGCGACTCCAGCTGCTATCTGTTCTATTTCATCGTAAATTTCTTTTCTTAATACAGGATCAAATGTTCTTATTGTTCCCATAATCATTGATTCTTCTGGAATAATATTATTTCTTGTTCCAGCCTGAACAAGACCTACAGATAATACCGCAGGGTTATTTATAATATTGATTCGTCTACTTACCACTGTATTCAAAGATTCAATTAACTGTGCAGTAGCCATAATTGGATCAATACCAGACCAAGGTGTTGAGCCATGTGCTTGCACTCCCTTGACTGTGATTCTATAAGCTGAGGCTGCTGCCATAGCAGGACCAGATTTAACGGATAAAACACCATTAGGTATATTGGTTACATGCAATCCAAATATAACTTCTGGGTTATACCTTTCAAAGATTCCTTCTTGCAACATCATTTTTGCTCCTCCACCCTCATCTTCAGGCGGGCCCTCTTCAGCGGGTTGAAAAATTAACATTACATTACCTTTCAATTCCTCTTTATTTTTTGCTAGAAATTCAGCAACACCCATTAATATTGCTACATGGGCATCATGACCGCACGCATGCATTACTCCAACCTCATTGCCTAAATATGTTGTTCTTACCTTTGATGCAAATGGTAAACCAGTTTTTTCTTCGACTGGTAAAGCATCCATATCTGCTCTTAATGCAATGGTAGGTCCCGGCTTACCACCCTTGATCATTCCTACAAGACCTGTGTAAGCAATGCCTGACTCAACTTCTATGCCCAGACTCTCTAAATGAACTTTAATCTTATTTGAAGTCCTAAACTCTCTATTTCCTAGCTCTGGATGTTGATGAATATCATGCCTCCATTCAATTACCTTTGGCATCAGTGTTTCTAATTCTTCTTCCAGTGACATTTTTAAGTCTGCTTCTGCATAAAATGTCACAGCAATTAGAATTAATAAGAATTTCTTCATATCTAAACTATAATACTTGCTTAATAAACTTTAAAGAACGTTGTTTTGAAAGAAGAACACAAACGACCCAACCCCAAAACTGGCAAGCCATTTGAACAAGGGTTTTCTGATGAGAATGGTAGAGTTTTTTTCTCATATGTAAATAAAGTAGGAAATGATGGTTGGTACTTAGAAGAATGGAAGAAAGATATGGAAGCATTTGTAGCAAAAAAACAAAGGGATCAAAGCAATGAATCTTAGACCATTTCATCTAGCTATTCCTGTTAGTTGCATAGACTTAGCAAAAGATTTTTATGGCGCTAAACTAGGATTTGAGGAGGGGAGATCTGATGATCATTGGGTAGATTACAATTTCTTTGGCCATCAATTAGTTTGCCATATCGGCGATTCAGTTACAGCTTCGAATGAAGTCGATGGTAAAGAAGTACCTATACCTCACTTTGGTATAGTGCTTGAATGGGAACAATTTGATGAATTCACTGAAATACTCAAAGCTAGTGGTATAAGATTCATAATAGAGCCTTATCTAAGATTTGAAGGTTTGCCAGGGGAGCAAAAAACGATGTTTTTTAAAGATCCCTTTGGTAATGCTTTAGAATTTAAATCATTTAAGAACGATAACGAAATTTTTAATAAGTAATAATTTGTCATTCAAGCCCACCCTTCAAGATTTTCATGCCAAGGCTCTCAGCGATTATGGTATTGATGACACCTGGCCAGAACCGGTTTTAAAGGCTGCAAAGATAGCAAATGAAAAGCTTACACAAGATAAAGATTATCTGGAAGAATTCCCATTTGTAACAATAGATGGTGAGGATGCTAAAGATTTTGATGATGCAATTTTTTGCACATTCAATGATGATGGTTTCCACTTAAAAGTTGCGATTGCCGATGTGTCTTTTTTTGTAAGAGAGCATTCAGCTCTTGATCTTGAAGCAGCCAAAAGAACTACATCCGTTTATTTGCCTAAAAAAGTGGTCCCAATGCTACCAGAAAGACTCTCTAATGAATTATGTTCGCTTCAGCCTAATAAGCGAAGGAGGTGTTTATGTGTTGAGATTAATTTTGATAAAGATGGGCATATTACAAATTATAAGTTTCATAGAGGTGTCATTAAATCTGTGGCCAGGCTTACTTATACAGAAGTTGAAGAACAGTTATTAAATGGAGTTAAAGACACCAAATATAAGCAATCTCTTGAAGCTTCCTTTGCTCTTTTCAATAAATTAACCATAAATAAAGGATATAGGGGTGCTTTAGATTTTTCTATTAATGAGCCATTCCTTAAAACAAATTCTGATGGTTCTGTTAAAAGCATTGAGTCTCGAAAAAGATTAACAGCTCATAAACTAATTGAAGAATTTATGTTGGCTGCAAATATATCAGCCGCTGATTTTTTAAGCCACTACCCAGAGCAAGGCATATACAGAATTCATGAACACCCAGAATCTTTAAAAATAGAAAGACTCTCACAAGTCTTAAAGAACAGAGGAATCAACTGGAATGGAGATAAAGAAGATATTAATAATCTATCGACATTTATTAATAAAGTTAATAAAAGAGATGATGCTTCTATTTTAAATATGCTTATTTTGCAATCGATGCAAAGAGCAGAATACAGCACGATAAATAAAGGGCATTTTGGCTTGAAATTTCCAAAATACACGCATTTCACTTCGCCGATTAGAAGATATCCTGACTTGCTAGTTCACAGATTAATAATAGCTTCACTTGATCAGAAAGAATTTGATTTTGATGGTCTTCAGTTAACACTTGAAGATTGTTCTATTAAAGAAAAATCTGCAGAGTTTGCCTCTAAACAGGTGACACAGAATTTAATATGTAATTACGTCAAACAATTTTCAGGAAAAAATTTCTCAGGCTATGTCACTGGTGTGAAAGAATTTGGCTTATTTGTAGAGGTTCCTGAGCTTTTTACAAGCGGATTATTGCATGTAAATGATTTGCCAAATGACTTTTATAGATATAATGCTCGACATCACTGCCTTGATGGAAAAAGAAGAGGTAATAAGTTCTCCCTGGGAGATCGTATTGATGTTTTCATTGGTGATGTGAAAGAACTCGAAGGTAAAATTTCGTTATATTATTAGATTAAATATGAATGTTGATATAAAAAATATACACACAATTTATTCACTCTTATCTAACCATAGTGAAAAAGTTATTTCTATAGTTGGAAAGGCAGATAATATGAAAGCACAGGAAGTCCTAGAGCTAGCTCATAAAAAGGGAATAAAAATACAGTCGAAGAACACAAAAATTAGCGCCATTTGCAAATCACCAAATATTGGAGATTTAAAAAAATCAGATTATGAGCTAGGTAAACTTATTTTGATTTTAGACGAAGTTCAAGATACTAGAAATCTAGGTTCATGCTTACGAAGTGCTTCTTTTTTTGGAGTAGATACAGTTATTATTCCAAAAAATAATTCTGCTGATTATGCCAATACAGCTGTAATAGAAACCTCAACTGGAGGGGTCTATGACCTTAAACTCTATAAGGCAACCAATATTACAAATCTAATAAAAGAATTAAAAAATAATGATTATTGGGTTTCTGGATTTTCAGAACATGCTGAAACGGCATTAGAAACAAAGGATTTTTCAGGAAAAAATGCATTGATCTTTGGAAATGAGGAAAAAGGCCTTAGATCTTTAGTCGAAAAGAATTGTGACGATACTTTAAAGATCACACAAAAGGGAAAAGTTTCTTCTTTAAATGTTTCAATTGCAGTTTCAATAGGCTTGCACAATATAAGCAACAAACTGTGATATTAAATTCTGCTCTAATACACTAAAATATCGAACTATGCTTGCACAAAGAACTATAAGAAATAAAACATCTGCAACAGGTGTTGGATTGCACACTGGTAAAAAAGCAACTTTGACATTACATCCTGCAGATCCTAATACAGGCATTCTCTTCAGAAGAAAGGACGGTGATAGAGTAGTGGAAATTCCTGCTCAGGCTAATTATGTAGGCGACACAACTTTGTCAACAACTTTGGAACATGATGGTGCTGAGATAGCAACTATAGAGCATCTTATGTCAGCATTAGCTGGCATTGGGGTTGATAACTGTATTATTGATTGTGATGGCCCTGAAATTCCTATCATGGAGGGTAGTTCAACACGCTTTGTTTTCCTTATTCAAGCAGCTGGAATCGTTGAACAAAGTGCTGTAAAAAAGTTTATCTATGTAACTAAATCAGTTCAGGTACAAAGAGATGATGCTGTAGCAAAGATTAAACCATATAAAGGTTTCAGAGTTTCATTTGGTTTAGAGTTTGATCATCCTGTTTATAAAAAATACCCCCAAACTGCATCAATAGACTTCTCACAAACCTCATTTATCAGACAAGTTAGCAGAGCAAGAACATTTGGGGTTTACAGCGAACTAGAAATGCTTAAGAAAAGTAAAAGAGCACTTGGAGCAAACTTAGAAAATGCTATTGGCATTGGAGATGATGATGTTCTGAATGAAGGAGGACTTAGATTTGCCGATGAGTTTGTAAAACATAAAATGCTTGATGCTATTGGAGATTTATATTTACTTGGTCACAACTTAATTGGAGAGTTTTATGGTTTTAAATCTGGTCATGCTCTAAATAATCAATTATTGAAAAAGATAGAGAGCGAGAATGCCTACAAAATTATTGAGATAGATGAAATTAAGGATGCTCCAATAAATTACTTAAAGCCGGTGGCAGAAGAACTAGCATAATGATTGGGTTCCTAGGCAAAATTTTTAAGTCGTCTAACCAAAGACGTGTAGATGGTTATGCCAAAGTTGTGAATAAGATTAATTTACACGAAGAGAGTATGGCAGAACTCTCCGAAGAGCAATTCAAACAATTTAACCTTAATGAAGCTAGCGGCGATGAAAGTCTAGTGGAAATATTTGCTGCTGTAAGAGAAGCTTCAAAAAGAACCATAGGTTTACGACATTATGATTGCCAAATGATTGGTGGCCTAGTGTTGAATGGTGGAAATATTACTGAAATGAAAACTGGGGAAGGGAAAACTTTAGTTGCCACGCTTCCTGCTGTATTCAATGCCCTTTCTGGTAGAAAAGTTTATGTTGTTACTGTAAATGACTATTTAGCTGAAAGAGATGCTGACTGGATGCGCCCTATTTATGAATATTTTGGTCTAACTGTTGGAGCTCTTACTTCTTCTCAAGATTTTAAGGACAAACAACAAACGTATGACTGCAATATTATTTACTGTACTAGTAGTGAGCTAGGTTTTGATTATTTGAGAGATAATATGGTGTTATTCAAGCATCAAAAAACACAAAAAGACCTTAACTTTGCAATCGTTGATGAAGTTGATTCAATTCTAATTGATGAAGCGAGGACCCCTCTCATTATATCGGGAGCCACTGATGATGATGCATCAGCATATCCTGTTTTTTTAAAACTGTTGCCTAATCTTAGCAGACAGTTGAGAGAAGGAACTGAAGATGAACCTTTAGCAGATGATGAAAGAGGAGATTACTTAATAGACGAGAAATTGAGGTCTGTCGAATTAACAGATGATGGTTTTGAAAAAGTTGAAAATTTTCTAGTAAATAGAAATTTAATTAAACCTGATGAGAGTCTTTACACCACAAATAATTTAAAATTTTTAAAATACGTTCAAGCTACTCTTAAAGCTAATCTCTTATTTGAAAA
>Ga0209036_1000064_pt1 | contig 37489 bp, 21 predicted proteins | sample MarorgKNORR_S2LV_3_FD_188222 | JGI IMG/M metagenome (GOLD analysis project Ga0209036, IMG submission 188222) | Marine microbial communities from the Southern Atlantic Ocean, analyzing organic carbon cycling - DCM_A/KNORR_S2/LV (SPAdes) (version 2) | ecosystem: Environmental > Aquatic > Marine >... | reverse complement strand
ACACCTTCGTAATCTTTCCAATCAAGATCTAGAAGATCTTCCGATACCATTGACATGAGACTTCTCCTCTGCTTTGATTTCGTATTCTAGCATAGAGCGTAGAATAGTTGCACGAGTTGTGTCATTGAATGCTTCCAGAACTCTAAGTTCTGCTTGCAATTCTTGAACTCTAGACATATTTAGTCTCCTATAATTAACAGTTCCAAGCACGAAGTGACTTGTTTATACGACTGTCGGGATCCCTAGCAGTCTTCGCACTTGTCAACTTCTTCTTCATACCTTTCATTCTAGCACAGAAACTTGCTCTTCGCTTATTACCTTTCTTCTTGCTTGGTGCTTTTAAGTCAGAACCAGGATTTGCTCTCTCATAAGACTTTCTCCCTTTCTCATTTAAACCACCAGATTTATTTTTACCTTCCTTTCTTTGCCATGCTTCTTCACTAACACTATGCTTTTTACCTTTCATTAACATACCATCTGGCATTACATGATAACCTTTTGGTATTGGTTTGCATTTCTGCTCATCATTACAGAAGTACTCTCCCTTACCACACTTAGATTCGCTTACTTGATCTTGTGGAAAGTTAGGAACATCAGTTGCATGTTGAACTGACTTTTCTTTCTTCTTTAATTTTTTACCTTCATCAACCTGACAATCTGGATCAATCTGTTTTCCATATGTGATACATGGATCTTTACCACAACCACAGTTCTTTGACTTATCGTATTCTTCGTTCTTCTTTTTATTCTTATGCTTCCATGCTGTAGCGTATGCTATACCTTCCTCACCCTTTGTCAAGTTACCATCCTTAGAATATGATTTCTTTATATGCTTTATCATTCTATCATACTTTGCACCTTTAGGTGCTTCCTCTGTTGTGAGAACTACAGGTCCGTCAGTTGCATCTGACTCATGGAATGATATAACTCTACAACCAGGATACATCTTATCACACAGTTTCTGTGCCTGTGGTCTTTGCATCTTAGAAAGAGTTGCTCTGTATGCAGTGAAAGTAAATTGCCTACCTCTCCATATAAGAGAGATAACATAATATCTTCCGTACATAGTTGGTATGCGAGTTGCCATTATCCTGTCACTGGGTTATTGTCTTTGTCATGACGTTGATACGCAGCAGGAGTTCTTGCATTGTTATCTTTGTCACGTGCTTGAAATGTGCCAGGTGTTCTAGCACTATTGTCAGAGTTACGAGCTTGATAGTCAGCATTAAAATTTTCATATGTGACTGTGCTCCAACCCTCATTACCTGAGAGATAATTTACTGTAGTCTTGCCTGGTTGAGGACTGACTTCGTTATTATCTTTGTCGTGTCTTTTGTATGCCATAAACTTATTTATCCTTTTTCTTGCTTGCTTGTTTTAACATTTTTTGTAGGTCAGCAGTGCTACCAACAAACAAAGAGTTGTTAGTAACTACACTCTTAGGACTTTCTTCTTTGATAGATTTTTTGTCCTTTTGTAATGCCATCAGTTTGTCTGCAACATCACCTACGTTTTTAATTAGTTGTCCTGCAACTTCATAAGCACGTGGATGGTCAGATGACATGGCAAGATCAAGAGCACCATTGACTGCTTCTTGTCCTTTATCAATTAAAGAATACAAATTACCTCTAGTGTATTCGTAGTCTTTATCAACATCATCACCTGTTTTCTTTAGATGAAGTTTGTTTTTCTCAGGCACGACTTCTGTTTCTGCAGCATTACTTGCATCATCAAACCAATTTTCTTCTAAGTTACTCATAATAAGATACCGTCTCGCTAAATCCAAAGTCGTCACCACCTGTTAGTAGTGCATCATCTGTTGCATCTATAAGATCAATAGGTGTACCCGAAGTTGCTGATGCAGCTGTAGTTCCATTCTGTGCTCTACGAACTTGCAATTTGTTTGGAGTAACTTTACCTTTTACATACATCACCTCATTACCAATTTCAATATAAGATTGTGTTGGTATGTTGGTGTAATCAAGAACTTCGATAGTAAGATTCCTTGCAGTAATTGCTCCTGACAATTCTGTAGTTCCATCTTGGTTTTGATCTGTAAGTGCTTTTGGTTGTACCTGATAAGCAACCTGTCTTGTAGTAGCAACGTCTTTCATATCTGTGTATATGTCTGCCTTTGCTTTCTTGATTGGTGCTTGAGTTCCTACAGGTCCGAAGATGTATGCTTTGACTGTGAAGTTCATCGTAATCAAAGTAATCTTCTTATCATCAAAAGATCCTTCATAGTCATCACTATAATTGATACTATTCAATATGATAGGAATGTCTCTAAAGTCTTGCATCTCATCAACCAACTTAATAGTCATTTGATATGAAGGTTGGAAGATAGGAACTATCTGTTCTAATATTTCTAATGCTTCGTCATTTGTTTTTGATATAACATTAAGCTCAAAGTCAATGTTATAAGGGACAGGTGTAAATTGTTTCTTAACTGCATTTGCTGTGTTTGCTTTGAGTGTTAGTGTTGTTGGTGCAAGTTTTCTAGCACTATCATATGATATCCCTGTCATCTCAAAAGATAAACGGGGAACTGTGATCGCAACCTTCTGGTTAAGATCTGCCTGTTGTTCTAATCTTGCTAAGAATTTTTGTCTAGGACCGTACGCTAGTGGTACTTTCATCCTACTATATACTGACCCGTCTTTATTTTCTTTCCTACATTCTATATTATTAAAGAGTGTACCAAATCCAATGACACACTTTCTAAGAATTTTGTTATACGTGTATGATCCTAACATAATTTTTTAAACCAATCCAAATGGGTTGCCTTCACTGAAGTCAATGATGTCGTCACCGAAACTCTCAAAGGTTACGCTCTCTGAATATTTAGGATCAGCAGTTGCTTGCTCATTCCTACTATCGAGAACTATCTGTGCTCCAGACTCTGATCCTATAATTAATTCACCTATAGCAAATGTACCAGTTGGTGTCTTAAGTTTAATCCATCCTTCTTGTGCATCCCACTCAACTAGGTTTGCAGTTGCACCAGTTGTAGCACCTGTGACAGTTTCTGGAACTGTAAATGCACCTGTGATTCCTGCAGGAGCAGCAGTAAACGCAGCAGTTGCAGATGTATATCCACTACCCGCGTTAGTAATATCTATAAGTCTTACACTCTTATAACCTGATCCACCACTTAATATATTAATTGCAGTCAATGTTCCGTTGGTAAAAGTAGGAACTAATGTTGCTGCTACACCACCACTATCAGGTGCTGATACATTTAAGGTTGCTCTATCTTCATCATATCCAGATCCACCATCAACTATGTTAATAGATCTTATCTGACCTTCTTTTACAACTGCTCTGATGACAGCAGATGATGTTGGTGATCCACTGCTAATAGTTATATTAACCATGAATGCTTCTGCAGTTGCACCTGTACCATCACCACTAATTGTAATTAAAGGTGTCTCATTATATTTGCTACCATTGTCACTGATGAATATATTTGTAAGTGCACCATTAGATACTACAGGAGTTCCAGATGCATTAGTTCCTGCAGAAGTAAGATAGTAATGTTTAACAGTGTAACCGTAATCAACTAGTTCCTCATCACTATCAAATAGATCTCCTTGCTCGTCACTGTACTCGAATAGTTCAGCTTTCAGTTTATAAACATAACCCTTACCTAACTGGTAGAAAGGTTCTTCATGTTCTACAAATTTTATCTCAAAGTAATTACTTGTTAAAGGAAGGTATATCAGATCTCCTTCTTGTGGTCTTTCTGCAACTTGATAATCTTTATCAAGTAGAAGGAATTGTGATATAAGATCCGAGAATCTTTGCTGAGATATAACCATAGTTATTTCATCAGTCTGTGCTACACCAAACTTTGTTAATAGATCTCCACCACCTTGGAAACCATCAAAGTTTTCCATGTATGCTTCTATAATATATGCATCATTAAACTCACCAATTACTTCCTCATTGAACACACCATCCTTGAGCATAATTTCTCTAGGACAGTATAGAACATCCATCCCAAACATTTTGAGATGTTCTTCTACTAAGTTTTGCAATAGAAACTGTTCGTTCCTAGTGCCATGTGTGAAGTAAGTGGTTCTTGCCATTATCCAATCATGTCTAGTGGTGGTGTCTCATACTGTGATAACATCTCTTCTTCTAACTTTGCTACTTTCTCTTTACCTTCGTTGTATATAAACTCACCATTCATTGTAATTCCACCTGGCAACTGTGCTCCTTGGAACTTGATTAAGTTAGCACCCCACTGTCTTTGTATTAATGCAGATACATATCTCTTTAACCAAATGTCATTATATACATCTGTAAATTGTGTAGGATCAACTGCACGATAACATTCTAGAACTAAGAACTGATCTTCGGGAACGTCAGTTTTAAAATCTAAATCAAGATATAGTCTGTCACCACGCATTTGATATCTAATCTGTTTCTGTCCTTCTAACAGATAGTAGATATCTTCTAATCTTCTATTGACCATTTCATATGTAAGTATCTCTGTCTGTGTAAGATCCCAAAGGTCATTCAATCTCCACTGATACCTAACGTCAAATAAGTTTGTGACATTCTTAGATACAAAATCAAATACCTTGACCACAGTGGTTACGTATGGTGGCATCTTAATGTAGTTGTTCTGTTCTTTAAATGTAATAGTTTGATTATTAGATGTACCTGATGCAACAGTAGTATCAGTGTCTGTTGTCATAGCATCTAACATTAACTGACTGTACTGAACTTTTAGATGGGTTCTGATATATCCATCCATATGTCTCTCGTTATAAAACTGGACAGCATCATCTACTAGATCACTTATCTGATCATCTTCTATGTTTATTTCTAGGACTGGAGCACCGTTCTGACGCAATGCGTAGTCGATAAGTCCTTGTCTGCTATTGGGTGAAGCCATTTTAAGTAGGATTGATATTGAATCTAATTCTTACATAGTATGTAGTATTTGCACTTAAGTTTACTGCACCAGGCAATGTGTAAGAACTTAGGTTTGTTGAGTTACCAAGAGATTGATGTACAATACTTGCAAATGTATTTGCAGGAGAGAACTGCCAATCACTAGACGTATGTTGATATCCTGCTTTCATTGCAATAGCATCAACATTAATTGTTGGGTTGAATGCAGGAGTAATAGTTTGTATCTCTGGTTGATCAACTAAAGGAGTTGTAAAATTAACAGCAGCAGAGTATGCACTCTCTAATCCTGCATTGTCTCTAAACTTAACTTGAACTGCATATGCAGTATCAAATGCAAGAGTTGATACAGGAACAGTCAGTGATGTTAAGTTACCAGTATCACCATTAGTAAATGTTTGAGATGTATCATACACTGTCACGTTATCTACGACTCTTCTAATTCTCCAGAAACTAGAGAAGTGTGTAGATCCTGCATACTCAACAATGAATGGTGTTGTGTTAATAACAGGTTGTCTAGAGAATGTTCTAGTAGTATCTGGGTCAATCACTGGAGTTACAGTTGCAGGACCTGATACAAATTCTGATTCATTAACAGTCAGCGTTGCTGCACTAGATGTTAATGTAGTTGCATTAGCATTTGTTAATACGCAACGAAATTGTTCTGATGGTGATGTAGGATAAGTTGTGGCAGGAGTAGTATATGTTGATGAGTTTGCACCATTAATTGCAACCCAAGATCCTCCTCCATTTGTTGATATCTGCCATTGATAAGATATAGAACCACTTGTTATAGTAGCAGCAACAGCAAAGGTAGCAGTCTGTCCTTCAATAACAGCAGTAGATGTTGGTTGCGAACTAATTGATATAACACGTAGAACTGTTAGTTCTCCATGAGAAGATGTAATATTTGCTTGAGCACCTACAAGAGAAGCAACTGCTCTGTAACGATCTGCATTGTCATCAGCAAATACTAGAGTTGGTGTTGTGTATGATGCACTGGTTGCTCCACCTACACTTGCATAGTTTGCTCCACCATCGTCAGATCTCTCCCACTGGTATGTTACCGTTCCACTGCTTGAACTTGTAGTAACTGCGAATGTGGCAGTTGCACCTTCATTTGCAGTTGCGTTTGAAGGCTGTGCAGTAATAGAAAATGTTCTATAAACTCCTAGTGCCACTGCGTTTGTAGTTGCATCAGCAGCTGCACCAACAGCAGAAATCACACAACGATATTGGTCATTATGATCATCTGCATATGTTGTAAGTCCTGTTGTATATGACGCAGAGGTTGCACCAGCCACTGTATTCCAGACTGCTCCATTATTATCCGATCTTTCCCACTGGTATGTAACACTAGGTTCGTGTGATGAGAAACCTCCTGCTTCACCGCCACCTCCACCACTAGGAGTATCAAACTGATCTACCTCGAATGAAGATGATGCAGCGTTACCACCAATAGGTGCCATTGTCACTCCACCTAAACAAGTGAATGTTGCAGTCTGTCCTTCATTTACATTGGCAGCAGATGGTTGAGATGATACAACTACTGTGACTGTTTCTACTTGTAATGTTGCAGCGTTAGATGGTGTTGTTGTAGCACCCGCACATGAAAGTAAACAACGATACTGATATGTGTCGTATGCTGCGGTCAATGTAGGTGTTGTATATGTTGATGTAGTACCACCAGTTCCTTCGGATACATCAGACCATGTAGATCCATTTGTAATAGATACTTGCCACTGGAATGTAATGTCTCCTGCATCATTATCAGATGTAGTTGCAGCGACACCAAATGATGATGTACCACCTACTGCACCAGTTATATTAACTGGTTGAGATGTAATATTAATTGTTCTTTGTACAAACAGTCTTGCAGCAGATGTGATAACCTCACTTGCACCTGTTGCATTTAGTTTGCATCGGTAGTAGTCACCGTAACTGTCATCGTAAGTTGTAGAACCAGTTGTATATGTTGTAGTAGTAGCACTACTTATATTAGAGTAATTTACTCCATCACCATTCTCAGATTTCTGCCACTGATATGAAATAGTAGCAGCATCTAAAGTTGTACCACCAGTTGTAAATGATCCTGCAGCAGGAGCAATCGGTGTGGAATTTACTGGTTGTGTATTGACAGTTATTGTTCTGAATACTGTTAATGTAACTGCATTAGTATATGATGGTGCAACTGATGTGCTAGTCTCTAACTTACAACGATACTGGAAGTTGTTTTTAGCAAAGTCATCATCTACAGTTAGTGTATTAGTAGTTGCTCCACTATATCCACCACCATTAGATACTGTTGCCCAACCTACTCCACCATTAACTGAGAACTCCCATTGGAATAAAATTGTTGATCCATCATCACTAATACCCGCTACAGGTCCGAACGTAGTTGTATTACCAGACCCTGCTTCTAAACTTGCTGAACTTGGTTGTTGTGTGACCGTAACTAGAACACCAGTTCCAGTTGTAGTAAATCCATATGACTGTGCATTACCTGTTACGTTTTCAGTTACTGTAAAATTATAAGTTGTGTCTTGATAATTTGATGTTACCGTTCCAGATAAAGAACCTGTTGCTGTATCAAAGGTTAAACCAGTAGCACCGATAGAATCCCCACTTAGAGTGTATGCTTCAAAGGTTGGTTCGTTGGCAAAAGTAGTTCCTTGCAAACCTAGATCTAAACTAACACTAGCACCATTAGTATATGGACTTCCCATGAAAGTTCCAGATGAAGTCTGCCAAGTTACATTAGTATCGACAAAAGGATAGAATGCACCTCTTTGTGTAGTAAGACTTGCACCACTACCATTATAGTTGAAATCAACACCACTATCTACAGGATAATATGTAACAGCAGAACTTTGCCCAAGTCCTTCCTGTACATCAGTAGAAGATGTCAAAGATGTTGATGTAGATACTACACCATCATAACTCTCATGTGTTTTTCCTTCTGAGTTAATCAGTGCCAAATAATTATTTGTTCCACCACCTGTTGTACCAGCTGTAGCATTATTTGGTGCTTGTATAGTAATACTATTATTAACTGCACTCTCTGATGCTATGTTTAACCAACCAGATTGTGATAGTGTTGATAAATTTATACCACCAACCACAACACTTCCACTACCGCCAGGTGCAGACTGCACTGTGATAGTTCCTTTCATACTGCTGTGTATGCCACAAATATAAGAATATGTTCCAGTTGTATTTGGTGTCCAAGCAACTGTACCATTACCTGTAGAACCTTGACCAGTAGCGGTTGGAGTTGTTACATTACTTGAACCAGATGAATCTCTAATATACAGTGGATGGTTACTTGCAACGTTTGATAATTGGAAAGTTACTGTATCTCCAACATAACATGTAACAGTTGGGTGAGTTCCAGAAACACTACCATTCCTATCTGTACCAGAAACATTATAAAAGAAGCCAGGTGATGTTGTAGTTAATGTAAAGTTTGTAGGTGTAGAACTTCCTGCTCCTGCTGTAGATCCTGTAGTTCTTAATTGAACTTTCTTACCCACGTTATTTAAGAAATGTGAAGCATCAGCTGGATTGAACTTAACCTCTACAAAGTCGCTTCCTGCCAAAGTGACATATGGATTGTCTATAAGTTTCTTATCTACTATGCTGTTGATCGGATAGTTAGCGTGAGTACCAGTTCTAATATCACCAGCTGATCCCGTAGTTCTAATGAATTGTTTTGCTAAACCTGTTAGGTTGTTTGTGGTTAAAGTATATCCATTCTTACCACACCATGATGCTATGATGCCCGCAACGATAGGTCCTGAGAATGATGTGCCATCTATACAATCATAGTTTGTTGTGCTTGTATATGGTGTATTAGCAGTCCAGTCATATGCAGGAGTAATAACTTTTTCACCTGGTGCCACTGTAGTGCAACCTGATCCATAGTTAGAGAAGAATGCCCATCTGTCATTGTATGATGTAGCACCAACTGTAATTTTGTCTTGGTTTGTATCTATATTATTGATACCACCATTACTGTTATCAGGATATCCTGCTGTTCTTGCACCCGCTACACACTTAGTTTGCAAAGGTCCTGCAGTTACATCACTACTATTCCTAAATCCATTACCCGCAGATCTAACAATAATTATTTTATCAGCTGTTGCTATAGTTCCTTCGATGTCATCTAACATCTCTTCATCAGTTCCAGTATCATCTCCACTATCATTAAGTTCTATGTTAGGTGAGTTCTGTGTAGGAATTGTAGGTCCGAACGATGCGTTGATAACAGCAGGACGATTATTGCCCTTGTAATTAGCATTACCGCTGTCATTGTGATCTATGACTGCTTGATATGCTGCTAGTATTCCACTATAAGAACCACTTACATTACTATCAAATGCCTTTAATGAATATATTTTTGCCTGTCTTGCTATTCCAGCTGTCCTTCCAGCTGATAAAAGAGCACACTTAGTTCCGTGTCCTTGATCATCTTCATTATTAGTTCCATAAGCACCACTATAATGACCCAACTGAAATACTCTATAGTTCTGTTGTTCTGCAGAACCGTTAAGGTCAGTAACAAAGTCTGGGTCATAAAGATCAGGATGTAGTGCTGCGTTGTTACCTGTAGGTCTAGATGCACCACGAACACCAGAGTCTATGATGTAAATATCTACACCGTCTCCTGATCCATTTGATGTTTGACTAAATTGTCCGTTTAAATATTGCCTGTCTTGCTTTGTAATTCTATCTAAGTGCCAGTAGTCAAAGATATTAACAGTTCCATATCTATCTGGTGTTGCAGTGTATCGTCCCATACCAGGATGAGTTGCACAATAATAGTATAGGATAGATGGTGTAGATGAACTAACAGTTAAGACTGTTGTTCCATTTGTACCTGGCGTTCCTGTAACGCTTACTCCTGCTGTTAAATCTCCTGTACCTCCTACAGTGTGAGTTCCATCTTGTGTTGCTGAAAATCTAAATGGATGTCCGTTATTAGATGAATCACTCTGATCAAACGTATAAGTTCCACCTTGCATGAAACCCGATTGATTATAAAATCTGCTATATGTACCGCCAGAAGTTTGTGAGAATGTGAAGAAGTCATTACCACCTATGTTCTGTACCTTGACATACATTGTACCAGAACCACTTGTTGTTAAACTTCTAGTATTACTTGTTGCTGTTGTTTCACCATCAGTATTGAGAGAAGCAGATCCAGAAGTATCGACATTAAGAGTTGCCTCTCCTGGCATTGGATCTCCTGCATAAACCTGAGCATCCCATGTAGCATTCTTAACTACATTTAATGCTTTTAATTTTGTTAATAAATTGCTTTCATATATTGCAGGGCAATCGAAAGTAACTATTTGAAATGATCTAAATGATTCTACAAAGGATAAGTAACCATATAAACTCAAGATCCCTGCACAAGCTTGATCTATGCTATAGTTATCGTTGATCCTTACTATTACCTTCTTCATTCTGTGGTACAATAAGTCCTTCAGATATATTTATGAAGTTCCGTCGCCCGCCTTTGCTAATAGTTTCTGAATCTCTCCTTCGCTTACCTGTTTTCCCATTCTTTCTACAGGTTTGCAAAATTTTATGTCGTGTTTTTCATCAAACACAAACTTAGTTCTTAGATGTGTCTTATCTCTTTCTACTATCAAATGGTATGAGTGCCCATACAAATTTGAGGAGAATCCTACTGCTACAATCTCTCTACCATCGTATAGACCTCCTGTTTTATAAGGGCATGTCTCTGCAGTTCCATCAAATTTAATATGGAACTGCCTAGAATTTACATGTTCTTGTTGTCTTTGCTCACTTGACTTCTTCAGTGCCATCTGTTTCTTCTGGTTTTTTAAGTGTCATATTAAGTGCTTCTATTGCACCTTCCAATCTCAACACTTGTTCTTTACGAGTGCTAAGTTGTTTTTCCAGTTCGACAATTGTTGCTTTTTGATCTTTCAGTTGGTCAGTAAATTCCTTGACCATTCCTTCAATGTCCATGCTTTATAATCATAAGTATATTATTTAGTATAGCACAATTACTCTAAATCTGGCAATACTTCTCCATCTAGGGTTAAAACCGTATCTTCACTTGCTATTGATAATTGATATTGAGCAGCAAGAGTGGTTGTCATATACTTTAATTTACTAGTATCTGTATCAGAAAGATTCAATGCTGCAATCTCACTTTGATATGTTGCTAGATCAATTATTCCTTGCTTTAATTTTTTTGCACTTTCATATGCTGACGTTGCATCAGATATTAAAGTTCCTCCTGCACTAGATGCTATAGCATCTTTTTTTACTTTTTGAATGTAATTAATATAGGTGTGCCACTTCTCTCGCTTTGCTTTTAATATAGTTTCTGAAGTTTTACCCTCTAGTCTAAGACCTTTGATGTAGTCTTCCTCTGCTGTTGTCAGAGTTAGTGAACTATCATTACGCATCTGTAAGATGAGTAGATATTCAGTAGCAGATAGTTTCATTGTACCCAAATCTCCGCACGGATTGTTCTATTGACACCAGTAGTAGATTGACAGCAGTAGATATGATCTCCTGCAGATGAGTCTGTTCTACGATGACCTATACCACCACAAACATCATTAGAACTTTCTCCACCCTCGTTGTTCCAACCAAAACCCCAACGCATAGCATTGTTACTAGATCCAGTATAGTTAAATCCATACCACTGGAATCCACCTTGAGAAGTAAATCCAGATCCCTGCCACATACTTTCTCCACGTGGGTTACTTGATATTTGATATGTGCTTTGGAATCTTTGTAAGCATGTCTGTCCTACACCACCTTGTTTCCAAGTCCAACCATTATAACCAACTGATGATTGCCCACCATTGTTCAAGTCTGGAAATACAGCACCGAGTGTTCCTGCAACAAAGTAATTAAATACGTGGTTCTTATGATCACCATCGTTTCTATTCAACTGAGATGTTTCATTATATGTGTTTGTAGATGTCCAGTAGTTAGTGTCATAGTGGAATGTGCTTCCTCTAGTGCATTTCCATGCTAACATCCAACCTCCACCACCTAAGTGGTTTGTATCCATCATACAATATACTTGCTTTGCTCCTACACTTGGTAGTAAAATCCAATAGACACCATCTGTTGCTTGAGCATTAACTTGTAATATAGCAGCTGCACTTGCTGCTGCTTTATCAGCAGAAGATCCATCTGGTTCTGAACCACCACCGATATCCATCCACTCAGATCCATTCCATGTCTGCAACTTCTCGACAGTACTATTATAAATTGTAGCACCTGTATCTATTCCACTACTAGGTCTAGAACCAGTGCTATATGTTGGAAAGTTTAGAGCTGCTGCAGCATCTAGAGTACTGGCATTTACAGTTCCTACATTAAGCGTTCCCATTATATCCTGTAATAAGTCCTACTATATTTAGACGAAAAACCTTTAAGGGAAAAATTACCCAAAAAATTTTTTCTGTTTATTTGTAATTTAAAAGTCAAATTTGTTTTTGAAGAACAGTTACATACAAACCATTCCACCACATCTCAGGATCTTCCTGATCATTTAACAATTCTCTTTCATATAAAACCTTAAGTCCTAAGTCCTCAATGTACCTTTTAGTTATCCTAACATTGTTTTCTATATTTGCATCATCCACAACTAATGTAAATACATCTTCTGTGAAGTCAATCATATTGACAAAGAACTCTTTCATTTTCTTTTCAGAATTATCTCCATCATAGAATATTATATTAACATCATGTTTAAAATCTTTCTTACCCAACTCAGAAGAGTCTCCATTCAATACTTGTATATCAAAGTCTAATGAGTCTGTTGTTATATTTTCCTGTAAGTTTTGTACAAAAGTATCTACAGTTACATCTTGAATATCTAAATTTATATCTTCTCTTGCTGGCTGTAAGTTTTGTTGTGACCAGTTATCATTTGCATATGCAGCAACCATGTCATTATTTTGTACTGCAGCACAAAATGTTGCTCCTGCATATACACCAACTTCAAGATATACTGCTCCTTCTTGAGAGCAGAGGTTGTTTAGAAAATGTCTGACTCTAGCAGATGTTAGACCTGGCACATTATAATATGCACTAGGGTCATTAGGATCATAAGTTCTATGATTAGAGAGATACTTACCAGAGTTTGTAAATCCTTCAATACATGTTTCTACCTGTGGATGTACAATTAAGTCTTGTTTTTTCATATGTGATTGCACCACTGCCTCACAATAGTTACAGTCCCAACAGTCAAACTTACATGTCTTGATCTTCTCTCTCCATTTACTAATAGGAGAATCCTTTATTTTTAATGCTTTAGTATATTTTTTATACTCAGGAAACATATATTCATCTTGATCTGCCCACCTCTTAATGAGATCCATACTTTCTTGGAGTCTCATCATACTCTCTCTACCATGAAGTTTAAATGTATCAATACCAAGTTCTTGCATCTCTATCCAATCTTCTCTCCATGGGGGTAAGTTTGCTTGCTTAAGATCAAACTCAGGATGCTCTACATCCCATGTAGAACAAGACACTCTACTGATAGGACTAGCAAAAAATATAGGATCATTCTCTGTTCTAGTTGCATTGTATTGATAATGCTCTGGCATGATAGGACAACCACCCCAACATGTTTCATTGACAAGCATTGAGAGCATAACGGGTTTGCCAAGATACTTACAATAGTCCTTTGCTTTTCTAATACGTAAGAGTTGATCACGATCTCTCATGAGATCACGGTCTAAGTTTATATAATTAAATCCTGCTTCTGCTAACTGCACTATATCATTAGGTTTTGTAACCTCTCTAAGAATAGTATTTTTAACAAACAACTCTGGAAATACTGATCTTATTTGTCCTGTAGAAACCCATGATGTATGAGGTAAAGTTACCACTCTGACTCCAGAATTATAGATGGGAGCAAACTCCTTTATCCATAAGTCTAGATTCTTTTGATCTGGTCTAACCCATATATTATTAAACGTCGCTGACAGTGGTATATTTGATTCGTTAGAAATGTATATTGCTGATTCTGTTAATGCTTCTGGAGACAGGAAAGTATCTCCCATAGCGTCTTGATCAAACGGAGGTATTCTACATGTAAAATATAGATCTAATATGTATTCGCGATACTTTTTAAGAAATGGAAGGAATGTATTAGTTACAAACTCTTCACTCAGTTTCGGATTGATCGGGAGAGAGAAGACTCTTTTGTTCATTACCAGCTAATTGATCATATAGTTTGAGGTTGAGACTATCCTCAATCCCTTCCATAGTAGGGACACGAGTGGAAGTTCCATCCATCATTAGTTTATCTAGGTGAGGTTTCAATTCATTTTGTATCTTAGCGATACCCACATTGAGCAAACCAGAGTATTGCATTGCAACATTGAGAGTTGCAAACTGATCATCCTCTCTCATCATAGCGATAGAGTCTAAGTTACCAGTTCCAATCTTACCTGTTGTATATACATCCATTGCTGCTTGCTTACCCATTCTAGCAATCCAATATTTTCTTTCATCTTCTTCAGTATATTCTGCTGCCTTCTCAACTTCTTCAATACTTCCCCAGTTTTTATTGATCCAATCCAGAAACGCTGCTAACTCATTATCATATTGATGAAGAGTTACGTTATACTTATTTCTATCTAACTCAAATTCCTCTATGTCAAACTCCATGAGTTGACGTTCATAGGGGTCTTCAGTAATTTGTATTCTATCTTTAAGACGTGCGATTTCTACTTCTTTTCTCTTACGATCCAAGACGCATTTTTTTCTATCGTGATTTCTTCTTTCTATCTCTACTAATACTTGACGGAGTTTTCTCTTATCCGTTACGTGGGAATTGACAACAAAATTCTTAATCTGTTCATGTGTCATTCCATAGTCCATGCTGCTTTCTACGAAAGCTTCAATCGCATCACCTGATATATTGTACATAAAAAAGTTAATTTAAAATTGTAAACCAGTTGGCACTACAGGTGGGATTCCATCTTCACCGATAAGACCCTCTTCCTCCATTTGACTGAATGGCATAGGCACACCCATATATTTTTGCCATAGAACATTAAGTTCTTTTATTGTAGCACAACTTTTAAATTCTTGCTTAAGCACTAACATTGAGTCATACAATGCTTTTACTTTATCATTAAAAGTTTTGTTTCCTGCTAAGACAGCAGTTGCCACGTCAGATACCGCAATGCCTTTGGCGGTAGCAATACTATTTAGTAGGGGTGTTTCACCCTCTAAATTATTAGCTTCGGTTATCTGGGCATCCCAAAGATACTGTTCTATTTTAGACTCTTCCGCTTTTAATGTCAAGAACTTTCTATCATACTCATCTTCAATGATTAGTTTTGCTGCAACTTTCATAAAGGCAATAGCAGCATCAATTCTTTCTTGAGGTAATGTAACAACAGTCTTTCCTTCTGTTGAGACATCTCCCATAATATTTTCAGATGATAGTGGATCTTCTGAAGTAACCTTAACTTCAGTACGAACTTCACCAAAGTGTTTTACACCCCATTCACCTATGTCTTCTGTTACCTCTTCATATGAACCATGTAACTTATGAAGATCTCTTACCCAAGTTTCATCAATAGAAAATACAGTAACACCATACTGATTAAAAGTTAATTCAGCAGTAAGTATCTCTGTGATACGAGGGTCATGTCTTGCTATGTAATACTTCTTTGTCATGATTAAAATCCTGTGTATCCATACATTAGAGTTCCGAACTCTATACCCGCAGCAGACGCTGTGCCAGGAGGTCCTGACCTGTCCATTCTACTATCTCTTGTGAAACTATGACTTGCATATGTAAAGAGATATCCGTTGTTATTCTGAGATCCATCATACTGACCACAAATAAATCCATAGTCATTACCTGTGTGCATAGTTTCCTCACCAGTTGTTAGTCCGTTCTTACTGACGTTTGCTAAGTATCCCCCAGTGTATGTGCTTCTTAGATGCCAGTCACTAGATGTTCGATAACCACCACCAGTATTCCAGTATGCAAAACCATCTCTACTTGATAGAGTTTTGTTAGTTCCGTCTGTGCCAGGTCCGTTAGGCCATGATGTAAATGATTCTGTTGAGAAGTTATACGTTCTAGCAGATCCCGTTTTTATATGTCCAACTGTAGAAGCTTGACTAGATGCAGGGTTGTTTTGCGTACCATCAGGGTGAGTTGTACTAAAAGCATTTGCTTCTGTATTAAGATTATACTTCACCATCTGACTAGAGTTACCACCACCATGTACATAAGCAAAGTTAAAATCTTTTGCCATTGCAGTAGCTCTGTGTTTTGTTCCTGCCATTGATGTGGCAGCACCCGCATTACTGCTAGTGTTCATGTTAATTTTAGATACCTGACTGGTAGTTGTGTTCCATCCGTTACCAGTTGCAAATACAAATCCAGTAAAGTTTAGACTTGGTTTTCCATCAATATATGCACCAGACCAGTTAGTCAAATCTCCTAAGTTTGACTGTGAGAATGTAGCGTGTGTTAATACATTAACGTTTCTATATGATGTTCCTCCTCTATATCCACAACAACTAAAACCTTTTGTTATATTAAATCCTGCTTTATATCTTGCTTGGTCAGCACCTTCTGCAGTTCCTGTACCACCTGTAGTATCCCAATATGCTTGTCCAGTATTACCACCAGATCTAAGAACAGAACCTAAGTTACTTGCGTCTTGTGTAGGTAGTGTTACGAATGGAGATCCATTTTGTAGTAGTTGTCCAGTAAAGTCAATGTTACCACTAACATTAACGGTTCCAGTAAAACTGGCACCACCAGCTGGAAACGAAACCGATCCCGATTCCGCTACGTTTGTTACTTCATCAACTTTAATTCTAGATGCCATAATTCTTTAATGTAACCAAAGTTCCCAAGAGTTAATGTAACTGTACTCTCTATAAGCATCAGTTGTTCCCCAGATAATTTGTGGAACCTGACTAGATGAACCTCTTTCAGTACCGAATGATAGAGGACCTATAGTTTGACTATAAGAACCATTACCACTTCTGAGGTTGCCTGGATCAAGGATCAGCATGTTACTGCTGAAGTTACCAGAGGGATTACCATCCCATATAACACACCAATAACCAGATCCATTGTTCTGATAAGGTGAGTTGTTTACGATGCCACTAAAGTTCTGTGTGAAAGATCCAAAGTCAGCAGTATCAGCACCACCTGAGTTTGCAGACATCTGATAACGTGCCTTTGTTAATTTAGGTAATGAACATCTAACAGTTGATAATGAGTTACCACCCGAATGTGATTGCTCTCTACCAATTCTTAATCTTCCTTGGTTGATAGTATCATTACTTGTTGATGAACTACTGTTAGTATTCCATGCAGGAGTAATTGAACCAGGACTTCCATATTCTACGTGTGTTATCGCAGCATTGTTTGCTCCAAAAAACGCAGAGTCATATTTAATCCAACCTCTGTCTCCAGTTCCATATCTATCACCCGCATCATATTCAAAGTTAAATGCTCCACTGCCAGGTATTGTAACCCAAACATTTCCAGATGTTTGTTGTCCATTATCATAAGCATCTCCTCCAGACTCTGCAGGATTACTTTGAGATCCACCTCTATTTCCTCCACCACAAACTGCCCATCTATCGCCTGTCCAAACTTCTAAAGTTGCAGTTGTGGAATTAAGAATCAAATCACCTAATTCTGGATTGCTAGGTTTTGAACCATCTGCATAATTAGGTAAGCGAAATTGTCCTGCAGCACCAGATAATTTGTGCCCAGCTGGAATCTCAATCTTATTACTATAAGTTGATATTCCTTGTAAATTGTGAACTGATAATGTGCTCATTTTCTATACGATTGCCCATGCTCCACCGTTACTGACAGTAACTGTGCTGCCATTATTTATAGTGATAGGACCAGCGGTCATACAGTTATCACTACTTGATATTGTGACACTCTCACTAATTGCCTGTCTATTACGTTTAAATATTCCGTAAGAGTCAATCCATTGTTTGTCACCTGTTGCTCTTAGAACTGTGCTCTTCTGTCCAGAAGATAGTCCTTCAGATGCATTAACGTTTAATCCATTATCACCTGTAACTTGCATTCTATATGTTGATTGAATGCTGTTGCTGCCAGGTTCATGGAAGTGTGTTCTACCACCTTGATCCCATGATGCAAATGTCTGGTCACTGTCATTTCTAAAGAAGAAGTCGTCACCTGTTCTAAAGTAAGTGTGACTGTTGTTAGAGAAGTAGAATCTTGCCTGACCACCCGCATCTAAAATCCACTGGTTAACTGTACCCTGTAAGTATGGTAAGTTAAGTGCTTCATAACCATCAAGCATGTCTGCGTTCAAGTTATTGATCATAGTGGTTGATGATACTGATAATGGTGCAGTACCAGTTGCAACAGTAGATACAAGTTGACTGCTAGCTTCAATTGATCCACCAACCGTTAGTTGTGATCCACCACCAGTACTAACACTAGATCCTTTGTTAATGAATACTCTACCAGTTGCAGAGTAAATTGCTAACGCTGCGTTTTGTTTAGCATTTAACTGGAATGCTGTGTTTAACGCACCAGATGCAGTAGTAAATCCTCTGATAGCAAACCATGACTGATCATTATCATCAGAACCCATCTGCCAACCTGTGTCGTTGTCAGTGTCAGTGAATGTCATGAAGGCTGATGAACTATCAGCACCAAATGTTATTCTACCATAACCTGATCTACCGTCTCTAAAGTCAGCAAATGCAGTAGCAGAACTAGCATTACCCTCAGCAACAATCTCAAGAGGTGAGCCAGGATTTGTATCACCAATACCTATTCTACCGCTACGGAATGTGACGTTATTGTAGTTGAGATATGTTCCGTTGTATCCAAGTGAATTACTATCGCTACCAAATCTTAGATAACCAACACTAGAATTATTCTTACCTTTGATTACTGCAGTATTAGTTGTTGCCTTACCAATAGTAATACCATTACCATCTGCAAGACTTAATGTTCCTGTTCCGTTGTTGGTAAAGATACCTTGGTCACCATGAAGATCATTAACATATAAGTGTCCTGATGAGTCTCTACGTGCGATTGTATCACCTGTAGCACCAGTGTTCTGTGTATAACCATCTAAGTAATGGGCGTCTAGCTGAGATGAACTACCATCATTTCCTGCATGCCATACTGTATTACCATTTACAGTGAAGTCCGAAGCATTGAATCTAATAGCACCATTTCCATCTGTGCCATTACCACCAGAGACGATCATTTGAACGTCATAGTTTGGTGCCTGACCAGATGATCTAAAGTCTATTGTTGGTGTAGTAGATACTGCTGATTTACCAATCTGTAATTTAGCACCATTTGCATTATCACGTAATCCAAAGATTGTTGTAGATCCACTAGAGACTTTGTTAGATGATGATACTGTCCATTTTGTGCCAGGATTAGGACCGAAGACATATACGTTTGCGTTAGTGTTATTACCAACGAATGCAATTGTTCCAGTTACAAGTGAATAAATTTCACCAGTTGTGTGTGTCTTTTCTTGGACACCACCAGAACTATCAACCACGATAGAACCAATGTTGTTTGTTGCACCTACATCAGAGTAGATAGTGTATGTTCCACCATTATTGATGTTACCACCAACACCACTATTACAATGGAAGTCTGGAATGTATAATGTAAATTTATTACCTGTGTCATTAACATAGAAGTTCTCAAAGACCATCTTGTCTTTACCAAGAACCTCTGGTAAGAACATATCACCAATAGGTGCTGTAATACCACCACGTGTATCACCTATGTTATAACCTGTTTGATACCATAGACCTTGTTTTGCATCTAACTTGTCAGAGTCCATACCACTGGATGCACCCTGATTATTTTCTGACCATATCTTGAACCAGTTAGAATAAACTGCAAGACCAGTTGAGTTACCTCTAATGTATAAGTTATTGTTAGCAGTAAATCCTAATTGAGTAGCAGCACTTCCTGTTGCCTCTCTTCTGTATGTTACAACACCGTGTGTAGTTCCACCATCACTTAGACCATCAGCATTGTTATTTCTAAGTGCAGCACCAACACCGTTTGCTGCCTGTGCAGGAGCAGGGTTAGAAGTTAGAGATGCAGTCTCGTTAAAGATTCTGTTTGCAGTATCAGCAGTACCAGATATTGATATACTATATGTTACGTTTGCAAGTCTTGCAGGATCTAATGTTCCAAATATTATATTATCTGCTGTTTGATAGAATGAACCTTCACTACCATCTAGTAAGTCAGCGTTAAGTTCTGATCCTTGACCTTGATCAATAGAAACACTACCATCATTACCAATAATGAAACCACCTTGATCTTGGTTACCAACTGCTTGGTTTGTTACATCTTTTCTAAATCTGAATACACCGTAGTTACCATAAACAATTGAACTAGCAGTAAGGTTATTACCTTTTCTAATATCAATCTCAATGTTACCAAAAGCACGGTTGATTGTTCCTTTAACAGCTCCAAGTATTGCACCGTTACCACCACCAAGTTCGCTTGGTATTGTTACTGAGAAATCACCTGTATATCCTGTTCCTGAGTCAGTAACAGTAGCAGATGTAATTGTTCCACCAGATACAATATAAGTACCACGAGCAACACTATCGCTACTGATAGAAACATTACCACCGCCTAGTGGGATATTCTGATAAGTTCCGTTTGTATATCCTGTACCACCGTTTGTAATAGTGATGGATTGAATGTAACTACTATCTTGTAGAGAACCACCAACAACAAGAGCATCTTGTGTAGTAGGTCTAATAGACTGTAGTGCATACTCCCATGATGAATCACCACGTAAGAATGTGTAAGAGTTTGCAGTTCCTTTTCCTGCTAATCTTTCTGGGTCAATTGTACCCGCAACAATGTTAGAAGCATCAATATTTGTTGATGTTAATTGTGTCCAGTTTGCAGCATTTGATGCAGATGTATTGATAACTCTGGAGAGGTCAATGATCCTCTTTCTTGCCATGTTACCACTTTGAGTTCCGCTGTTTGGAGATGTTACAGAATACTGAGTAGAGTTAATTAATGATATTGTGTAGAAACCATCTGATGAACCACCACTTGTAAAATCAAGATATACTAGATCAGCATTTGATAAGTTATGACTTGTACTCTCTGTGACAGTAATGGTAGTGCCACTCTGAGCGTATGTACCTGTTGCTTCATTAACTAAACCTTGATCAAGTATAAAGTCACCCGCGTCAAACTTAATATTGTTTGCAATGTTGATACTTACACGACCTTCAATCTGTGCAGCAATTACTGCTGTAGTTCCAGATGATACCTGTGCTTGAACAGTTGGTTGTGTGTAGTAACCTTTACCACCATTTGTGATAGTAACTTTAGTTACTGATCCATTCACAACGTTCGCTGTAGCAGCTGCTTGAACACCGTTAGATGTATCATCAGGTGCAGATATTGTTAGAGCAAAATCACCAGAGTAACTATCACCAGCTGTGCTGATAACAAAGTTAAATATTTGACCATCGTTATATGCACTTACAGTACCACGAGCAGTTGTAGAACTACCAACAATAATATTACCTACACTGAATGTGTATGCACTGTTAGGTGTGAATGCTAAGAACTGACTCTCAAGATCATTCTCAAGAATGTATGATATCGCAACACCCTGTGTCTTGATTTGATGAGTTCCTGCACCACCTGATCCTAAATCAACTGGATTATTAGCACTTGCATTAGATTCTGTAGATGCAAGTTTGATTGTATTATCATCTACCTTAATAGCATAGTAGTTACTACCAGTTGCTAATCCACCAATTGCAGTTGTGCCTTCTGTGTATGTTAGTAAGTCACCTGTATTAATACCATGAGATGCAATTGTAATTTGCTCATTAGCTGTGTTAAATGATGCAGTCGCAACGTTGAATGTTGTTGCTGTTGTTTCAATCGCAATGTCACCCGCGTTAGCATCTTCAATAGCAAGTCTTTCTGCTGTTGATGTAACAGATGTAATATTGAACGGACGTAAAGCAGGGATCTGGTCAATGTTAATCTTACCAGATGATGTTAATTGAACAAGAGCAGATGGAACTGCGTTTGTTGAATAAGGTTGGTTTAGATATGGTCCTAAGTTATTTGAGATATAGTCTCTAACAGATGCCTGTGTAGGTAGTAAGGAGTCAGATGCGAATGTTCCACCTAAGTTATCATCTTGTGAGAATCCTGTAATTGTGATGTCACCACCAACAATCTTAATAGATGATAGTTCAGAGATACTAACAGTACCAACGAAACTAATAGCACCAGTTCTGTTGAAGATAGTAACAAAGTTACCAACTTTAAAGTCACCAAATTCGTTTGTACCTGATGTATAAACCTGTCCAAATTTTTCTTCTGCTGCTTCATATGCAGTACCTAATCCAACACCACCGTTTTGTGGTAACGCAGCGTAGGTATTACCTGATCCAGAGTATTCCCAAGTGTGTGATGATGAGTTAGTAACAGATGGTCTATGGAATCTAATTCCTGCACCAACAAGATTACTGAGTGGCAAACTTCCTGCAGCGAATGATGGATCATTTGTTGATTGATAACGATTACCACCTTGTGAGAAGTCCATCGCACGGTTGGTTGTAATCTTAGCAACAACCTGTGTTCCCGAAGAACCAGAAACAAGTTCTGTTTCTAGAATAATATGCTCAACAGCAGGGTCGCTAGATGTATAACCATCAACTTTAATAATATAATCTTCAACTGGTATACCTGTTAGTGTTGTTCCAGATACTTGAATGATTTGTCTTCCTGTTGGAACTCCATTTCCATCGGTATCATCTGTAATAGAATCAATAACACCAATATCAAATGAGTATGCTTCTGCTCTAAATCCTGTTGATCTTAAAGCATAGGTTCCGAAGTTAGATGCTGAGTTAGTAACAGAAGAATATCCACCAGACTGAGTTAAGATACCATCCTGACAGAAGATAGCAAACACAGAAACTAACTGTGTGTAACCATCGTTACTGACGTTATACGCAGTACCACCAAAACAAATGATGGTGAATGCGTTTGCAACCATTGACTTACCTTGTGGGTCAAACTGTGCAACAGTAGCACCTTGTGAATTCTGTTTTAAGCCAGGTCTAGGAACGTTAGGTGTAGCAACTTTAGCACCATCAATTTCACAACCAGAACCACCAAGGAATGATATAAGTGAAGAGTTCTGAATGTAAGGTGATGCTTCAATAACTGGAAGATCTAGGAATGTATTTACAAGTGGGAATGAGAATTCTGATTGATCTTGTTCTACAACAAGAGGATCAGGATTTGTTGTAGTTCCACTGTATGCATTACCACTTGATAATACGTTGTCAAGAATACCCCAGTTTGTAGTCAATGCAGATACAACGTTAGCACACTCAGGTGCAGATGAATCTACTGTGATAGAACCATTTGAACGTATTGGTATCTGTGAGAATTGACCAGTCTCTAAATTATTTCTTATTGCGTCTATGCATAATTCTTTTGCAGCTGCAAATATTGCACGAGTATATGTAACCTCAGTTGCAACGTGCTGAACACCACTTGCTCCAGAGATGTATAAGTTTGCTGCTTCAACAATCTTAGAGTTACCACCATAACGTAAGTCATACTGGAATGCTCTAGTGATCTTCATCACGTCATCAATACACTGCTGATCGCCAGGTGAAGATGTTCTTGTAACACCAGATACAGATCCTGCAGTAGAACCGCTTCCTAACGCTGTTGTAACGGTGCTGAAGAAGGTTGTAATTGCTGAGATAACGTTTGCACAAGAAGGTGCAGTAGCAACCGTTCTAGTGGCATGTGACATGTTATCGTTAGCGATAGCAGTATCAACAATTGTGAAGAATCCTGCAACTAAGTTTGCCTCAACAGTAGTTCCTTTGTTTGTATTATCAGTAACCTGAGCAAATCCATGATTACCTTCAACAGTAACAGTTTGACTCTCTACTACTTGCTGTGCTATTGAACTTACTAATGCAAATACTGCACGTGATTCTGTCTCTTCACCATCTAAGAATGTAGATCCAACATATAAATTTGCAGCATCATAAACTTGCTCGTTACCACCATATGCTAGGTTGTAAGTAACAGCACGTAATACATCTAAAGCATCATCAACACAGTTCTGATTTGCACCAGGTATTCTATGACCAGGATTATCAAACTCATATCTTTGAACTGCTTCGTTTGCAATAAAGTCTAAGTTATTTTGTATTAAAGTTGCAGCGTCACGACGAACTGTTCCTGCACCTGTATCAAGAGTTGCAAGATGATAATATTGTAATTTTGTTGAATATGGATTTCTGTATAGAGGTAGATTTCTTCCTGCTAAAATACAAGCATCTTTTGCATAGTTAAATGCTTCTACATAACGATCTCTTGTTAATGAGAAACCAGGATCAATATAGAATTTTGCCTGATCATATACTCTATCGTTACCACCCCACTTAAGGTTATGTGCTACACACTTCTGTATGAAATCTCTAAGGTCATCATAACATGCAGTGCTTCCTGTAGGAATATTATAACCACTATTTGCAGCAAGCATTTTATTGACTGCATATTCTGCAATCATATCTGCGTTAGCAAATAGTAATTCAGAAACGTCGCCATACTTATTGCCTTGATCCTTACTGTTAGGAGTTCTAAATGGTTGCTGATTATCTGTAAATGTTCCTGCACTACCAGTCTGTGTGTCAGCACTACTGTCTGTTAGATCTATAGTAAATTCTCTGTCATCATAGATGTCTGAAATACCATGAGTTCCATTGACTGTAGCATTACCAGAGTTAGCAATAGTTACAGCAGATGTTAATGCTTTCTTGACTGAGTTAGTTCCTGCACTAGCAAATTCATGTGTGTAGTTACCACCAGATACAACTGCGTTAGTTGCTGCAGATATGAATGTATGTGCATCTGTGTTAGTAGAAGGAGTATTCTCTAGAGTTTGAACAGTAATTGTTGTTGCTGTTACTGATTCAATTCTAACTGCTTCATCATAGATCTTAGCATCTTTCTTCTTCTTGACTGCAGTAGAAGTTGCAGATACAAATGTATGAGTTGTTGTGTTTGTAGAAGGAACTACGTCTAATGTTTGAATGTCAAATGTATTTGTAGTGACATTGAATACTGGGATATTTCTTCCTGAGAGTGGGTCAGTGGATCTAGGATATGTCTTAGTTCCAGAACCATGAGTACATGTGAATGAGAAAGAATCATCCTCTAATTGAATCTTATTACCATTCTGCAATCCATGAGCAGAAGTAGTAGTCACTGTCATAATACCTGTAGTAGGATTATATGCAGCGTTAGTTACCTGTCCGCCAGGATTGATAAAGTCACTTCTAGGATATGACTTATTAACTTGACCACCGCCACCAAATGCACAACTAAACGTTACAGCACCAACAGGCATCTTGATGCTTGTTCCAGCTTTTAGAGTATGGTTTCCGATGGTTAGTTCCATCAAACCTGTTGTTGGATTATATGTTGCGTTAGAAACTTGATGATTTACAGTTGGTGAAGTTCCAACATTGACTGTAAATGTATTAGTTGTTTTAGCAGTAATCTTTAACCACTTATCAGCAGCAGGATCACCCTGTCTTGGATAAGCATGTAGAGTGGAGTAAGCATCCATACTACATCTGAATACCAATGCACCAGGATCAAACTTGATTAGATCACCAACTTCAAATCCATGACCATTAATAGTTACTACTACGTTACCAGATGATGCTGTATATGTTGCAGTGCTTGGAGTATGCTGACTGAAACTAGGATATAAGTTATGTCCTTTCTGAACTTTAATTTTACACTTATCACCAGTGACTGCCCATGATGTAATTCCTCTTGCAACTGTTGATGCTACTTGTCCGAAATTTGTTCCACCAATAGTAAGTGCAGTACCACGAGTAGCGGATGATTCATAATAGTATTTGACATAACCGACTGACTCCTCTGCAATAAATTCTTGATTGTTTTTGATGTTCTCAGCACCATCTCTAAATCTATCGCTAATGTTAATCTTAGAGAAACCGTAAGGTGAGTTACGTAGAGATGCTAGAACATAGTTGTTAGAACCAACAACAGACTGGTCACCAGTTGGATTTAAACCTGTGCTAATCTCAGATATGTTTGCTCTTACAACAAACTGTAGTGAGTAACCATCAGCACGTTCAATACGATGTGTAATATATTTTCTACCGTTAAGATCTTCTAAGTTATTAAGAATAGAAACACCAGTTCCAGATGATGTGGAAACATCACTAGCAGTATCAATATTTGCTTGTTTTAGAACAAAGGTAATTGTGGTATTAGAACTATTATATCTTGCATAACCTAAACCTAAATCTGAGTTGCCAGGTAACGATGGTGTTCCAGTTCCTGTGCTCCAGTTTCCAATATGATATGTCTTACTAAATCTTGCGTCAGCAGTAGGGAAGTTAAATGTAACACCAGCTTGACCAAGGGTTTGCATGTTACCGAAGAATGAACTGGTTTTAGTATTATCAACACCAGTAACTTGAACTGTAATTAATCCACCACTAATACTATATGCAGTATTGGTAGATGAACCAAAATCTATTGCACTATTTTGGAAACCATAAACATTAACCTCTTGTCCAACCTCATAATCATGGAAATCAGATGATACAGAAGAAGTTGCTAGATTGAATATAGGACCATTGTAAGTAGCTACTGTATTCAATGATGTGTCAATCGTAGTGATTGATAACACTTGAGGCTGTAGTTCAAATCTTTGGAATCCTAATCCTGTAGATGTTAAAGATAATGTTACTGGATTATCAGCACCCGATGCATCTTTTTGTGTTGCGTTAGCAGCAGATGATGCAAGTCTAAACCAGTTGTCACTTTCTTTATATACAAAATATGCAGTACCATCAACAAGACCACCGATACCGCCCATCTTACCTTGACGATAGACAACACCATCACCAGTTGCAAATTGATGTTTCTTAATATAAATGTGATTGTCATCGAGCATCACATTTCCAGTAGTCAATTCATGTAACTTATCATCCGAAGATACACCTGTGAGATCTTTTCTACCCTGAGTTATGCTTGTTGATGCAAGAGCATTTGCTTCATTATCATATAATTCAATAGTATTATCATCTACCTTTCTTACCCAATAACGTATGCCATTAATAAGACCTGGTAATGGAGTTGTATTCTCATCCTGACTATATAAAACTTGCTGACCAGTTAATAAACCGTGTGCAGTAATAGTAATTCTATCGAGTGTAGTGTCGATATAATTAAGACTACCTCTAAATGATACTGTTTCTACTTCAGTATCAATAGTGTGCTGATAAATTTGGTTAGAGATTGTCTCTAATTCTGGTCTTAATGACTCAGCATCAACAACGTCAAATCTATCTGATACACTGGCGTTATTAATATCAGTAATAATATTTGCTGCTACAGCATCATAGAAAACTGTTTCAGCGTCTTGGAATACATCATCAACACCTGATGTAATAAGAATAGTTACGTCACCTGTTGAGTTTGGAGATGCAGTAGGACCTGTAAAATTAACAGACTGAATTGTACCTAGTGTTCCTGATGATCCACCTTGAACAAAACGTCCAACTACAAGAGTGGTTTCACTACCTGTGTGGTTGTTAAATGTAATTTTGAATATGTTGTCACCACGGAATTTATTACCAGGTGCAGCAGGAATCTGCTGAACTTCTGGTTCATAGTATAATCTCTGTTTGTCATCAAACACAAAGGCATACTTCCAAGTATGAATTACTGTACTTTGTGGGTTTGATGCATTCTGTAATGCGTCTCTGAATACAACACCGAAAATATATGTTTCATTAGACGCCTTGATCATGTGACGATCTTGGTTTTGAGGTCTAACAATAACTCTTCTTAAGTTGTCACCAACAAGTGAACAGTTCCTAGGAAGTGAAATTGGGTTATCTTCTAGATACTCACCACCAGATACAATAATAGTTACATATTCATCACTAGGATCTGGAGTTGCCTTCTGTAATCCGTAAGCAATCTGTGCTGCTTTTTTGATTGTTTTAACTGGTCTTGCAGCTGAACGACCATCGTTTAGATCACTACCAATAGTTTGTGATACATATACACGACCACCAGTGTCATTAGTAGCAACTTGATATACAAAGTCAGTAGTAGCAACCCTTCTGGACTGATCACTTAGAGGAGGTGTGTCAGCAGTTGGATAGAATGTAGTTCCAAAAGTAGGACTTGTTACGTCTGTATCTTCAAAGTTAATTAAGTTTGGAGCACGAAGATTCAACGCAGGGTTGATGATTGTATCAATATCAAGGTTTGTAACCTGTGCAGTATCAGAAATGATAGAACGAGTCGTTCTAATCTGTCCTTCAACGTCTAGCTCATACTGAGGATCGGTAGTATTGATACCAACTCTGACGTTTTCCTGTGCGTTTTTGCCTATGAATATTGCGTCTTTTTCTAATGCACCTGTACCTACAGAGATTTCTAATGACTCATCTCCTTGAATACTTAATGATCTTACTCTTTTATATGCTAGGGTTGCACCCGCTGTAATTACACTATTTGCTGAACCGACAAAACTTAAAGTATCATCAGATGTTTTTGTTACTGTAAAAGTACCATCTACTTCTCCACCAGAAGTAAAATCAATATATAATTTTTCCGTCCCTATAATACCATGTGCAACAGAAACGATGTTACCTACACCAGCTGCTGTTCTGCTGTATGTGGCATTCGTCCAATTTCCTGTCGCTTTTGTCCCAGAAGCGGTGATTCGCTGTTGGTCAGTATTAATCTGAAAACTCATTTCGTTCCTAAAAGGTTATGTAACAACGGTTAATTCTAAATTACCTACCCACTTAACTGTAGATGAGGTTGTCACACTTGATACTTGAAAAGTGAAGTATGGTGCAGCACCAATTGTGATTGCTGCAGGAACCACGTTCCAAAGTTCTTGACCTGGTGGATTGTTCCTAACAACTATTTTCCTTTCAGAAGCAACAGTAGGAGTTCCACTAGATGAAGTAGTAATTACAATGTCAAATTTGACTGCATAAACATATGTATTGTTTGAAGTCTCTTGTCCAAAAATAGTTCCACTTGCAAATGCAACTGAATCATTTGCTAAAGGAGGTGTATTGGTAACGAGAGGGGTAGTACCATCTAAGGATAACTGCATGGTATTATTTGCAGCATCTGTTTGTCTTTTAAGAATAAAAATATCTTTGTTTGCATCAGTAAAGTGATCACTCACCATGTGCATTGCAGAGATATTTTTCAGAGCTCTAGAAGTATTCATTACCTCAGTAGATGCTACTGAGTATCCTCCTATTGATGAAAAATTCTTTACGGGCATTGTCTTAGATTACCTAGAGGTTATTTATACCTTGACCTTGGTAGTTGTAAATCTACCAGTGAAGTTTGATGATGATGTAGCAGCACTAGATTTTGCTAGTGAGATATTCACGTTAGTACCAACAACAGCAACAGTTGCATCCATGAGATCATTGTCAGAAGTTATTGAGTTTGTAACAGTGGCATGTGCAGTGGTTCCATTTGATGCACAGACAACTGTAACCTCAAGCATATGAACTTTATTGTCATCACTCTCAATAGTTACAAGTGTTTTTGATCCTTTGAATTGTGATTTATCAAATGCAGTGATTGTTGCAGATGTTGGGAATGATGTTAATTCACCACCTTCTACACGACAGTCATCTAGTTCCATGAATGTAGCAGTAGAATCAAATACTGTTAGGTATGATGTTGTTCCTGCATTCCATCCTCTGTTTATCTTCCATCCTGTTTCTGCTCCAATAGCATCTATATTGATGAATGGTTTAGAATCCATTCGTGTTATATACTCTTGCTGCAGAACATCTAATCTAGCAATTGCAGTAGATCCACCTGTAATACCATCAAGTTTAAATGTGACATTATTATCAGGAGAAATACCACCTAGTGATGTTCCTGCAATCTGTATTGTTTCCCCAGATTCATATCCTGTTCCACCCGCATTAATTGCAATAGTTGTGATTGTTCCTGCACCGTTAGTTGTAACATTGACAGTTAATCCTGCACCCTCAATCTGTGCAGTAGTTCCAACAGCAGTGAATGTTGTTGATGCAGTATATGCAGTAGCAGTTTGTGTAATAGTTGCTGCGTCAATACTAGAAGCAACACCCTGAGAAGGAACGTTACGGAATCTTAAACCACCATTGACTTCAATATCATTTTTACTTCTAACTGAAAATACACTAGATGCAAGGTTAGAAACTTGGAATGGATTGGTTCCAAATGTTGTTCCGTTTAAAGTATAACCACCATCAATCGTAGCAAGATGAGATGCATCATACTTTGTGGTAGTCATATTGGGTCTGAATGTCAGTGTGGTATTATTAAGAGAAATGTTATTAATACCAGCTGCATAGAACTCAAATGTATCTTCATCAGCACTTGGTGCAGACTCAGTTAAGATGTAAGTATCTTGGTCAACGTCACGAACACCACCAAGAGAAACAAAGTCATTTCCATTGAATCCTTCAAACTGTAACTGTGAAGAGTTAAATCTGATAGCACCTGTAATACGATCTAAGGTATTAGGACGTTCGTTTGTAGTACCTGATGGAATTATAAGAGAACCAGTGCTATCAACTAATACACTAGACCCTTGAACTGGTTTTAATACAACACCTTGACCATCAATATCTGATACTGTTACTGATAAACCTGTTCCACCACCCGCTGCTGTGATTGTAAGAAGATCTCCTATTCTATAGTTTTGACCTTTTGCAACAATAGTCACTGCTGAGAATGTTCCAGAAGCAACAGTTAATGTAACTGTACATCCAGTTCCAGAGTTATTAGATGTTGTTGCAGTTGCTGTATATGTTCCGTCTGTATATCCTGATCCAGTTCCTGTTACTGTCAATGCAGTAATCTCACCAAATGCTCTGGTTGCAGTAGAACTATTGTTTTGTACTACGTTTTGCCTAATACGTAACTTACCCGCATCTAAGTTTCCACCGAACAATGCAGTTCCTGTAGCAGTATCAACTGTTACAACATCAGATGTTCCATCAGTAATACTAAATGTTTTATCAGTTCCACCTTTAAATACAAAGTCTCCACCACCTTTGGTTTCAAAGTTTAGTGGGATATCAATATTTGTACCTACAGATTTTATTGTATTTGAATTATCTAAGGATAACTGATTAGTTGCTCCTCCTATCAATACATTTAAAGTTGTTGGATCAACTTTAAAGAATGGAGTTGTACTTCCTAATGTGCTATCTACTTGAAGTTTAGGAGTATCAAATGTATTTGTATCAAATCTAAATTTATCGGTTCCTGCAATTGAAACTCCAATAACATCTGCTGCTTGTCTGAATAGACCAGTTGTTGCTGAGTTATCAAAAGATATAGAAGGTGTTGCTGCCAAACCATCTGCAAATTTAGCAGTAGTCTGAACAAGAGTTGTAGCTCCTGCAGTTGTGATACCACCATTAAATGTTGCTAATCCAGTAAATGTTGATGTGGAAGATGCTGTTAATACACCTGTAAAGGTTCCAGTAGTTGTTGAAACACCACCGTTAAATGATGCTTGTCCAGATGATGCAATACTATATGATGTAGCAGCAATACTACCATCTGGATTTAATATTAATTGACTTGATCCTGCAGGTCCTAGGGTCATAATACCCTGCTGAGTCATCTCTAAGTTCTTTTCACTTACTATGGTTGCGATAGTAACTGTTAAACCAGTACCTTGTGCTACACCCGCACCACCAACATCACCTAAGATTAAAGTATCAGATGCCTCAAATGCAGTACCTGGTGATGTCACAGTTATTGCACTACAGAAACCTACCTTAGTGACTGTGAATTGGAATCCAGATCCACCTCCACCACCAACAGTTGCATCATCTACACTAAGAACATCATTAACAGCATATCCAGTACCATTCAAAGATATATTTGATACAGTTGTAATACCAGTATTATTTGCGTTTAGAGTATATTGGAAACCTGATCCACCAGAGTTAATTCCAAGATCATCTTCATCAATAAGTAGAACATCACCTAATGCATAGTTTGTTCCTTGAGTTAAGATTGTAATAGAGGTAACTGCACCACCTGTAACAACTGCAGTTGCAGTCATCTGATCACCCGCATCACCTAATGCACCAGCTGCAATGGTAATTACAGAATCCTCAGACATTCCTATACCATGAACGGTACAAGTATATGTTGTTGATGTTGAGTTAGAAGATGCAGAACCAACAACCACCTCAAAATATGATCCAGCTGTTCCTGGTGTTCTATATTGTCTTGTTGTTATACCTACAACACTAGTAATTTCTAATGGGTGGTTAAGGTTTGAGGTATCAGTTGTATCAAAACGATATGTGTTGTTATCTAAGAATGTGAATGATGGTGCTTCCTGTACTCCCGATCCTAGGTCTATAAGATATCTGTTAATTCCACCACCCAAAGTATCTAATACAGCAGATGCACCACTACCATTTGATATGGTATCTGTTTGAGCATCTTGGAATGAAGAACCAGCTGTTACATATAAGAATGATTGGTCTGAAGCAACATAGGTAACTGTTGCACTCGCACCAGATACTGAACCAGTTACAGTGTTTCCTACAGCAAATGTTCCAGTAATTCCTGAGATTGATAATTTATCTCTCTGAGCAACAGTAACAGTATATGTTGCAGTTGGAGTATTTCTAAAGGTGACTGTATAAGTTCCACTTGTATATCCAGATCCTGCGTTTGTTATAGTTCCACTAAAACCAGGAACTGTAAAGTCTGCAGTTGCAACTATAGTAGGACTACCGCCTGTAAAAGCAACGTTGTTATATGTTCCTGCAGTATATCCAGATCCGCTAGATGTAATATTTCCATCAACTGATTGAATATCAGCTTGTAGTGTACCTCCAATTCCACCACCACCTGAGAAAGTTAATGTTGGAGTTGAAGTATATCCTGATCCACCATCTGCGATTGTTATTGATGCTATTCTACCTTCTTGCTCATTCAATACTGCAGTAAATTGTGCATCTGTTGTAGCGGATCCTCCTGATGGAACTAGCGAAGGTATGTTTCTATATCCTAAACCTTGAGTGTCTAATGAAATTGAAGCAACTGCAAATCCAATAGTTGCACTAGCAGCAGCATTTTGTCCAGTTGTATCTCCTGCAGCATTTGTTAATGTTACAGTTGGGTTAGATGCATATTCACCACCACTACCAACAACAATTGTATCTACAGAGAATGATAAGTCAGCTGCTACAGCAGCATCATTATTACCGCCAGTTATTGTTATTGCAGGAGCATTTTGATATCCAGATCCTGCATCAGTAATAGTGTAAGCATCAATAACACCACCAGTGTGTGTAAATGTTACAGTTGCAGTTCTACCTTGGAAGAACTGCTGACCAGAAGGAGTGCCAGATAATGCCTGAGCAGTTCCTGCATTTGCATTTGATAAACTTGTTGCAACTTTTATTAAATCTTTATCTACACGAATTGCATAGTAAGTTGTTGCTGTTGTTAATCCACCAACCGCTACTGCAGTAGCATCAAGAGTTGTGGCATCATATGTCATCTCCATACCAGTTTCAAAACTGTGGTTTGGAACGTAGATTGTATCTGCAGTTGTATCTACAACAGGTTGTTGTGCATTAGCAGCATCTGTATAATTTGCATCTCCTGTGAATTGGTTTTGCTGAGGAGCAGATACAGTTGCACTGATTGTGGAATATCCTGTACCACCAGTCTGTATAGTGATGTTTTGTAGAACACCCGCTTGTCCTAGTGTTGCAGTAGCATCACCATCTGATACAACTCCACCACCACTAAGAGTGACAGTAGGAGCAATCGTATATAAATTTCCTCTATTTGTTAATGTAAATTCTTTTAATGCACCTGTACTTCCAAGAGTTGCAGTTGCAGTTGCTATTTGGAATGGATTGGTTGTTACCTCTACTGGTTGTGCACCACCAGTGTATCCTGATCCTTCTCCTGTTAAATTTACAGTTCCTAAACCATTCTTAAGAACAACGAATGATCTAGTAGAGAAGTTAGCAGCTTCTGATGATCCAAATACTGTAGATCCACCAAATCCTGCAATTTTTAGAGCACCTTGAACATTACTACCAAATGATATTGACTTATTAACATCAAAATAAACTGCTTCTTTTACAATTGTTTCAGCATTAACAACAAAGTCTTCTTCACCAGAGGGGTCAACGATTACCTGACCTGTGGTAGAGGTCATACTGTTACCCGAAAATCTTAAGTTACCTGTCTCAATATATGCAGGGAATATATTAGTCGTTCCAGTTGCATCACTTAATGTGATGTTTGCAGCTGACTGAGCTGTTGATGTTGCTTGGAAAGATACATTACCAGTAGATACATCAACAGTAAATGCATCACCAACTCTGAAGTCACCATTTTGGTCTGTGGAAGAGAACAATACTTTACCACTATTGAGTTCTTCTACTTCGTTATTCTGAATTGCTAATGATGGATCATTCGTAAAGTCTGCACCAGCTCCAACATAACCGAAGTTATGTGATGTAAGAATAAGTTTTACACCAGAACCATCTGCCTGTACGCCCTTCTGTCCATATACACATGCAGATGCAACTGAGCGAACTTCAGCACCGAATGCTGAGTAGTCAGCAGTGATAACAGATGAAGCAGAATCACCACCGCTAGATCTAATATCAGATGTTCCACCAGAGACGTCTGTAAAGGTCGTAGAACCGCTTGTACCGTTTGCATGGAGCAATAGCACTGTATTCAAGTCAGAACCGTATTCGCTTGTTGTAGGGGTAAATCCTGCAGTAAAACGAGCAGCACCTTTACTGATTCTTACTTCATCTACATATCCGTTAAATGCTTCTGTTGGAGATGCCTGATAGTCAGAACCAATAACAACAGGTGTTGTAGTTCCATAGTCATTGCCATCTGTATATGTGCCTAACTCAGTTCCATCTAAAAATAATCTTGTTGTGCCATTACTTCTTGCTACTGCAACGTGATACCAAGTTCCAGTTGCCAAAGTTCCACCATTAATATGTGATGTATTTCCTACTGCGAAATGCAATGCAGTTCCATTAAGATACATTGTAGGTGCTGTATCTGTAGCAGATGCATCTCTAAGGTCAAATATTCTTTGTGTTCCTGTAACACTGCCTGGTCTAATGAATGCTTCTAGACACCAGTTTGCAGAACCAAATCCAAAGTCTTCGTCAGTAGGAACTTTTACGTTATCTTCAGTTCCGTCTAATAATATTGATGCTGTTCCAAATTTCTTTTGTGCTGTATCTAACTGTGAGTCACCAAATCTACTTAAAGTTTTAGGAGATTTAGTTGTAGTTACAAACTCACCAGTTCCTTTACCAGTAATGAATACGTATGTTCCATCGTTACTAGCAACTACACCACGTGCAACTGCTTTTTTGTAAGTTACATTACTGGATGATATAGTTCCAGATCCACTAGTGTAAGTTACATTATTAGCATCTACTAAAGTGACTTGATAAAATCCATCTGTAGCACCACCACTGATGTGATCTGCATAGATGTAATCACCTGTTACTAAACCATGTCCAGTTCTTGTTAATGTAATTGTACTTCCAGATCTAGCATATACACCTGACTGGAAACTATTTTCTAACTGATATGCAACCTCTGATGTAGAGAATGTTCCTGATGTTCCACCTAGTTTTAATCTTGTACTACCTGACCCAGATTTACCAGTTGCACCTTGAATACCTTGAATACCGATAGATGCAAAATAGTTGAAGCAATTCAACCACTCTACACGCATACCATTAGTAACCTTTACACCAATCTGGTTTGGAGTTATAAAGGTACATTCATTGAACAATACTGAACCATGCTGTGATGCAGATGCAATATTTGCACCATCTAACTTAGCACCACGTCCTGCATCTCCTTGTGCATATCCATAAGGATCTGAACCAGATGTTACGCTACCTTTTGTATTAACTGTACATCTCTCAATATATGGACTCTGTGTAGAGTTCATATTGGAGACTACTTCAAATGCATATCCGTCGTCGTTACTACTATCATAGAAAAAGTCCTTGATAGTTAAATCTGAAATGTGACAATCACCAGAGAGTATAAACGCAGTATTAGCGTTAGTTGCAGATGATGGTTTTACTGATGTTGATCTTAAATTTGTTCCACGTAATGTTACACCATCCCCAACAGTCATTGGGAATGTTTCTTGATATTCACCTGGTGCAACTAAAATTGTGTCACCTGATGTGGCAGTTGTAAGTGCCTTTGTGATAGTAAGAAAAGGTGTATCTGGGTGCTTACCATTAGCACCACCATTACCAAGAGTTGTATTATCTGAACCTACTGAAGCAACATAAAAAGTATTTCCCTGACCATTCGTTATGTCAGTAGAAAGCATGGTAGTAACCACCTCACCTGTGTTAGGTTTCTGGTTTGCTACCTCTATTATATTCGATCCGTTTCTAGCGTATAGTTTCTTATCCGCTATATTAAGAGCGACCTCACCGTCTTCTAAATTAGAAGTCGTCGGGACCGTCGCTGCTACTGTCGATCTCTTTAGTTTGATTCTCGTTGCCATCTAAAGCATTCTCAGTTTGTTGTTCAGTATTCATACTATTTAACTGACTTTGTAAGTCAGCTATTTGTGCTTCCATCATTACATTTATCAGTGTCAATTCAGAAATTTTCTTTTGTAATGTGTTAATAACAATTTGTGCGTTCATGTTTAGTTAAGTGTCAAAAAGTTCCACCGTCGATAGTGTCAGTCCAGACAGGCACACCAGCTGCTGTTACTGTCAATACCTGATAGGAAGTTGTTGCATCAGCACCTGTGCCTGGTGCTCCCATGTTTGCTGCTGCAGTCACTTGCATTGGACTAGTGCCATTACCATAAACAATACCATTTGTAGTCCATGTTCCTGCACCAGTACCACCGAACTCCACTTGAAGATCAGTATCTAGTTCTAGATCACCAATTACCACAGTACCACGGTTGCCTGTGACACCAAATACAGTGTTGTTATCTGTTGCATTTTCAATAAATGTCCATGCACCAGCTCCATCGGCACCACCTGTGCGGTCATAACCGAAGAAACCAAACTGATTAGTTCCAGAAGCATTATAGTGGATCTTAACACCACGATCTAATGCATCATCAGCACCACTTACTGTAACAAGAACAGAACCAACTGCCATTGTTTGAGAAAGGTTATTACTTAAAGTAACTGCCTTAGTTCCAGTATTGATACCATTGATAACTGTGCTATTAGGAATACCAGCTGTTGATGATGTAACTGCGTCACCAACTTGTAGTTGATCTACAGCATCTACAACTACCACTGCCTGACCACCAGCTGCTTCTGCAGTCAGTGTAACAGGAGTTGTTGGATCTCCTAATTCAATTGTAGGATCATTAACTGA